>ERZ795031.329-NODE-329-length-61678-cov-7.765526_pt1 | contig 61678 bp, 50 predicted proteins | sample MGYA00375123_ERZ795031 | MGnify/ENA primary metagenome ERZ795031 (study PRJEB30166, sample SAMN05720159) | activated sludge metagenome | isolation source: anaerobic digester from wastewater treatment plant | place: USA | collected 2015-04-21 ...
ATATTCATTAGACGGCAATTTGCATTCTCACGCAATGGATACGTTAGCGTTGGATTTTTTAGGGCATAATACCATAAAATTTGAAGAAGTTTGCGGTACGGGTAAAAACAAACTTAAATTTAACGAAGTAGAAATAGAAAAAGCCAAAGATTATGCAGCAGAAGATGCAGACATCACGCTAAGATTGCATAAATTATTTAAAAACAGAATGTTACTTGAGAAAATGAGCTATGTTTATGAAGAATTAGACCGCCCGCTAATAAATATTTTATATAAAATGAATGAATTAAATAAATTTAATTTACTAATAGATAATTTTGATATCGAATTAAAGGAATATAAAATAGAAGAAAAAATATTAATTATTGAAATTTTATTTTTATTATTAAATCAGACAGAATTTACGGAATTTTTATTTAAAGAAGAAAACAATATTGCGTAAAACTGGAATAGAAATTGAATTTGCAGATGTTAATATTTTTAATAAAAAAATATGCAAAGAGATATTTGTTAATTTAAAACTTCCATGTAATGAAAAAAACAACGATTTATATAATCAGTGGATAGTTAAAGATGATCCAACATGTGGTTTTGAGATTAATACACCAATAATATATTCTAATAATGATTTTTATAATTTAAAGATTGTATTAAAAGAAATAAAAAAAACATATAAAGAAGAAGAAATAATAAATAAAGATTGTGGATTACATGTGCATATCGATATATCAAATTTTGTTAATGTAAAACAGTTTTTATATTTATTACAAATAACTAAAATACTTGAAAATACAATTATATTTAAAATTACAAACAAAACAAGAATAAGAAATAAATATTGTAAAAAAATATGTTATTATAGCAAAGTTAAACAATGTTTAAATAACGATCTTAAAAAATTTTCTAAAAATATAAACAAATTACCAAAAAATTCCGGATTAAGTATAAAATCATATAGCACTCTTGGTACAGCAGAATTTAGATATTATCAATCAACATTAAATTATTATGAAATAATAAATTGGATAAATTTTTTACAAAAAATAATTGATTTTATATTTGATAAAAATAATATAAAATGGTTAGATAATAACTATTATAAAATAATGAATAAAACAAAAAAAATTAGCCATAAAAAAATATTTAAAATTCTTAAATTAAATAGAGAAACTATTAATTTTATACAAAAAAAGGTTAAAGAAAATGTACGGAATGTTTTATGTAAAAAAAAATAATGTTGTAAATATAATATTTTTATTTGAAATTAATAAAAATTATCCATATGAAACAAAAAATAATAATATAAGAATATTTGATTGGAAACAGGTTAAAATAAATAATATAATAAAAAATAAAATAATAAAAAGTATTAATGAAAATTTCAAACAACCAATAGAAACTTATTATCAAATATTTAAAGATAAAAATGAAATAAAAAAATTTTGTAAAATTAATAATATACAAAATTTAGAATCAATATTTAAAACATCTAATCTAGAAATAGATATAGATAACTTACTTTCTCTTAGAATCTGATTTTTTATTCTTATGTCTTCTTAAAAATATTCTAGGAACTATAATAGAACGATTAGTATCTATAACTTTCACAACAATATCGTTTTTATCACACTCTTTTATAATTCCACCATTTTTCTTTAAAAGATTATAATTTTCCATTAATAAATCTTTATCTTTGTTTAAATATCCGATTTTAGAAATAACATTTTTTTCAGATAACCTTATAACAACTCTTTCTCCTATTTTTAGTTTATTATTTTCATCAAAAACAATAGATGATTCATTACTAGATATCAACCATTTTTTAAAATCTTTTAATGAAAATGAAGGTTCATTATTCATAAAATCACCAATATACGATTATATATTTTTATTTAAAACAATTGTTGCAATAAGTTTTCTTTTAGTATTATCTGTTCCATGATTGTTTTTTATTATCGTACTATTGGGATTAACCATTTTTACTTGTAAATATTCCCTATCATTCCCAGAAGTTCCTTTTTGATTAAAATTTTTAGGTTCCCAATATCCTCCTGTATATAAATTCATAGTAATATTATTAATAGATGGAGTAAAAGCAGGTTCATTGGTATTCATTCCTATAAATACTTTTATTTTATTTGTAATTCCTTCTATAAATCCAAGATAAGCCTGTGGAATATTTCTTTCTTCATGTCTTAAATAATTATTCCATCCAGACCATGGCCAAGATAATATATTTGATAATTCAGAGAACTCCATTCCTTGTTCCATAATATCTTTAGAATCAACTATAAACCACAAATCCATATCACTATTATACTTTTTCCATGTTAAACCATCGTCGAAAGAAAATAATAATTTTATTTGAGTATCTTGCCATTGCATATATGTACTTGGATCATAAATTTCTATTGGCATTTTTAAAGATTCTGATCCAACTAATTTATTATTATATGTTGCTGTATTTATTTCTATTTCAAATCCAGCTATAGAAGCATCATATTCACTAACCGTACTTAAATCAAATTTAACATCAAAATAAGAATGTGGAACAGTAGTGTCTGTCATATCTGAAATGTAAATAAGTTTTAAATCTTCATCATCTTCTGTTGCATCATATATTTTCAATATATTATCTTTTTTTAATATTAACTCATCACCTTTAATAAATTCAAAACCTTCATCGTATAATATGAAATATTGATAATATTCTATATTAGTATTTTCTTTTCTAAATATTATTTTTCCAAAACAATAAGCTTGTTTATCTTCTAATACGTCGATTATTTTAATTAAATTAGAATTTCCAGGACTATCATATAAAGAATTAATATTTTTTAATTCATTTAAAACCCAATTTGGAACATTAATATAAGTATTTGGAATATATGCTGTTTCACCAGTAATATCAGAAATAGAAATATAATTTTTCATAATATAAACATCTATATTCTCAGAAGAAGAAGATGGAAAAACGTTTGATTCAGGGCTACTATCTAATGTAATTATAGTCTCGGTATTAGATAATATTTTATAATTTCCTTCTAATTCTGAATATTTTGACGTTATTGTCAATATTTTTCCTGCAAATTCATTAATAACAAATCCAGATCCTTGAAATTGATCTGTAGCTATTATTTTACCAATTATTTTTTTACATATAGAATTATCATAAACTTCTGTATTATATGTTAACATTCTAGTTCTATCATCTCTTATTCTTGATGCTGTTTCAGTATCCACATATATTTCTTGAGTATGAACCCATGATGGAATCCTAGAAGAATATTCTCCTCCAATTTTATCTCCAATATATCTAACTAAATGATTAGATATATTGGTTTTATAATAACTATTATTATAATGATCTTTTGTATGATAATTAATATCTACTAATTCTATAAGTATATCAGTTGGTATAATCATATCAGTTATAAAAACATTATTATTTATTTCATTTTTAGTTTCATCTTCATCAGAAAATTTATCAAATGATCCGCTTATTGTTATTGTATCTAAATTATTACTTTCAATAACATAAACTCCAGTAAAAGAACTAGAACTTGAACGCGGTATATATAAAAGTTTTCCAATAAGTTCATCTTCTTCATAATTTAGAATCAACGTTGATTTAAATTCAGTTGAGCTTATTATTTTTCCATCACCAATGTTTTCTAAATTATCTTTACATAAATAAAAATAAATATTTTCATCATCTTTATCTTTTTCTAATGTATTAATATATAATTTTCCATTATCATAATTAAATATTCCTTTAAATATAAAATTATCATAATATACATTTTCAGGTTCAGTATGTAATGAAGAAAAATTGCTATATATTAATAACTTAAAAGTATCTATGTTTTCAAATTCAATATATCCTAGTCCAGCAGGGACATTGTTATCTAAATCATTATATCTTATTCTAGGCTTTACATAAAAAGAACAATAATATATTGGACACATATACTTGCCTAATAATAACAGATTTAAAGTAATTTTTGCTATTCCCCAAATCGAATAATAAGAATCTAATTCTAAATTATAATTTGTAACCTCTCCTATTTTTACTGGAGGATTTTCTTTTACTATATTTTTATGTTTTAAACTTATATATTTATCTTTATCAGATCCATCTATTTCTTCCATACGATAAATATCTGATTTTTCATTTTGTATAAATACAGAAGGAGAATTCCATTTTAATAAGTTATCAATAACTGTTTTTCCATGAGTTCTCCCTCCAAAATATATTCCTCTATTCTCAGAATCAGTTACTAATGCTCCCCATGTGTTTTTATATGGTTTTATACCAACGTCAGTGCTATAATTTTTCCAATTTACTCCGGTTAATTCTAAAAAATGAGTATTTTCAATTTTAGAAATATAAGGAATATAATTTGTAGAAAAAGATTGATGTAATGTATTTATAATTTGTATGTGTAATGTTCCTGTACTGGAATCAAACCAAGATTTTCCACTTCTTATAGTTGGATCAGGATTATACTGACCGCCAGATAATTCAATAAAAGCAAGATTAAAAGCAAAATACGAACTATTTGGAATAAAATATTCTACATATGAATTTATACCACTATTATAAACTCCAACATAAACAACATGATCTCCACTTCCAGGTCCTCCTGGAATTGTTATAGTTAGTTTAGATATTATAGTCCATCTTCTTTCACCTATAGGAGATCCATTAGAAGGCCAATATATTCCGTCTATTTCGGTTTCAATTCTACTATCTCCACTAATTGTAATTCCATCATCATGTAAATAAACATGATGTATCCAATCTGGATGTGATTCTGTTATTTTATCACTTCCGCTATACAAATCAAAATCGTCAAAATTAGTCGAATCATATATGCTAAATTCATCAAACCTGTCATTTTCTATTGATATTGTTTTTTCCTGAGCTAAAGAATTTAATTCGTTATTTGAACATCTTAAACCATTAGGAACAACAAATAAAGAGCTTAATTTTAAATTAGAAATAATAGTATAATCATTATCTTTTTTAACAAAATCTATATTTCTATTTAATGTTGATAAATTAACTTTTCTTCTTGTATAATTTAATTTCCCACACCATATATCATCTAAAGATTTTGACGTAATATAATTTCTTGGATTAATATCATCATTATTTCCACATGCTATCCATATTTCATTATCAAGATCTCGTTTCTTTATATATTCTATATAATTTTTTCCATCTGTATGATTATCAACAATAGGTGGAATTTCTATATTTCTATTTATAATCGCTATTCCATTTCCATTTCTTGATTTAGGAATATCATCTGTCAAATTTTTAATATAAGCCCATCCAACATTAACATCTTGGGCTCCTATTATTAATAGAGTATTATCATAATAATTAGTATAATCAGAAGTAGTAAATCCTCCAAAATATATCATAGCTATGTTTTCTACATATGGATTCTGAGAGTGTCCTTTAGGAGCTGGTTTTATTCCACCATAATATTTAATTTTAGCTCCTCTCCAAGATGTTATTCCTTCTATAGGAGAGCCATTGCTTGCTTTTAATGGATCTAATTTAGACCATCTTCCTAAAAAACCAAATGGTTTTTCTGGTAAATTACTATCTTGCTCATAATTTAATTGAAATCTATAAGAATTTGATCTATTAAATACCATAAAATTTGGAAACCTTGATATTCCAGCTAACGAATCTCTTGTATAACCTGTTATAACTAAAGATCCAGATATACAAGGAACAGGAGCATATGATGATCCATTTTTAGCTAATGGCATAAATCTAAAAATAATTTTATTATTTAAAGAATCATTAATATCAGATATAAATATGGTTCTAGCATCTTTATAAGATTGATTGTCTCCAATGTTCATATCTCCGGATATTGAAACAGAATCTGGAGGCCAAGATACACCACCATCTAAATCATCTGGATATCCATTAGACCTAGAAGGATTATAAGATCCGCCACCATAAATTACTATTTGGTCATGTTCTGGTCTACCTGGATAAGAAATAACAATTTGATCACCTTCTAAATATTGATCTGAATCAGTTCTAGAACCTCCCGTTAATCCTTTAACTTGAACACATATAGAATTGTCTAAATTATCATGACAAACAGATATATCTTGTATAATTCCATGAGATCCTGAAGTAAGATTGTATATTTCAAAATTAATTATACTATCTCTATAACCCTCTATTGTTTTTACTTTATTAGTTAAATTTTCTTTATCACTATAATATGGTAAATTAGGATTATCACATTTATCATGTTTTTCTATATATGGATCAATTGAATCAAAAAATTCATAAAATGTTTCTTTATATTCCTTTTCAAAATAAGAAGCTTTTTTATGAAAGTAAGGATATTTAATATACTTAGGAGATATTCCAAATTTTGATGGTTTTATCCATAAATGATAATATTTTCCAGTAAGATTAATTGGATCTTCATATTCAGAAAAATCTATTCCTCTATCTCCATCAGGAGTAGGTGTTGGTACTGCTTCGCTGAAATGATATTGGTTTCCAAGAATTCCTTTATATGCAACATTTTCAATTATATCTGAAATATGAAACACTCTTGGCGGAGGATTTTCAACAGATACAACTTCCCATTGGTTTGTATTTAAATTATATCTCCACATAGAAGTGTCTATAGAACCATTCATTCCATATCCACCCTGTATGTATACATAATTTTTATAATAAAAACTAGTAAAACCAGCTCTTGGACCAGGACCTGATTTAGATGGTTCTTCTGGAGAACTCCAAATAGAATACTTACATGCCATATCTTGTTTAGAATAATATAATCCTCTTAAACTTGAATCAGAAGAATCATAAAACGCAGAAAATTCAACTTGTCCTAACTCATCTAGTTTAAAATCAAAATCGGTAATATCAATATAATTCAAGTATTCTAAAGGATCAGAAAAATTTCTTATTCTATATTCATATGATAATATAGAATTGTCTTCATGTTCATTTTCCCAAGAACCACACCTGTTATGAATATGGCATGGACACTCTAATCTTTCAGAATCTTTATTAATATAAAATACATGAATATTATCTGAATTAGAACATTTATTTGAATATATTTTATGATCAAAATTTCTTTCATATTTTTTTTCTACTAATATTTTTAAATTATTTCCATATTTTGATGTTTTTTGAACGTACCATTCAGATGAAACAGATGGATGTTTAAATGATAATAATATTTCATTAGACTTTTTGTCTTTATTTAATGAAAAATTAGATGCTGCAACAACTGGAGTTCCTCTTAAATGTATAGATTTGTTTTGTAAATTAAATTTTTTATCGTCAGTATACAACAATCCCGGTTCAATATAATCTTCCCATATTGCGACAGAAAAATCATTTTTATTATTACATATAAAATTATCTATATAATTTGAAAATAAGAATTGGTGATTATATTCAATATTTTCATTTAAATCAATCATTTTTGATGATTTTATATCTTCAGATGCTTCAAATACATAATCTGTATTTGGATCGGATGATGATTTTTTTATTAATAATGCATTTATAGAAGAATCTTTTGTATTTCTATAAATAATCCATATACTAAAATTCTTACTACTCCAAACATATTTATATTCATAAGAGAAAATTTCAGTAGACAATTGAGGAGTTAATAATATTTTACATCCTTCTGAATATAATCCATTAATTATTTTTGGAGATATGTTTTCTGGCCATAATTGAAGATTTTTAGTTGCATTTAAATTTACCCAAAACGCAACATTATGTGGATATCCATTAGAATCGTTTTGAGAAGCAGTTATTCCAACGACATACGAATAATCAAATTTATTACTAATTTCATAGTTTAATGGGATATCTTTAAAATATATAATTTCTCTTATAAACAAATCGATATCAGAATATGAATTTCCTTCAGAATCTAAATTTTTTCTCGGAAAAAATATTGGAGTTCCAAAATTATGACACCAAGATATAAAATAAGGTCTATTTGTTCCTTGGTCTAAATAAGCAAGACCAAACATATCATTTCCATCTAAATTATTTGAATCATCCATTAAATTAGAAGTATCTTTATATTTTGTTATAATATGAACGGCAGAAAATTGATTTGCTTTTACTGGAAATTCTAATTGTCCAAACTTATAATTTACATTATATTCTAACCACTCGTCTCTTCCTTGCATTAAATAATTACATACTATAGTATTGTCTTCTCGTATACTTAAAACATATGATATCCCAGATTCCTTTGAGCTGAAAACTTTAATATTAGAAGCAGACTTATTTGTTCTTGAAGTATTTCTAAGTATTGTAAAATCTTCTTGATTTTTTTGTCTAACTATAGACGCTTCTTTTGAATTTATTATTATATTACTTATATAAAAAACTCCATTATATGAAGTTTGTAATGGTTTATTTATATAAATTATTGGAGGTAAATTATTATCATTTTGTGTTAATATATAAGAAATTTTATATTGAACATTGTCTTTATCTTCTCCTACTAATCCTATAATGCCAGGATTTAATGTCGTAGAAAAAGAACCTGTTATTTGAGTAGAAGATATAGTTATTATTACATTATCTAAACTATAAAAAGATGATTTTATATAATAAGAATTTCCTTCAGAAAAATTTATATTAACATTTGATATTTCTTCTCCAGATATTCTTTCTTTGATTTGTATTATTCTTGAAAAATTATAATCAGAATCGTGCTCTAATACATATTCTGATCCTTTGTTTAAAGTAAAAGAATATGTATATAAAAACATTCCTTGATTTAATTTAGAATCTATTGAAGACGAGGAAGATGTTGATATTTCTGTCCAAACATTGTCTTTCCATAAATATATTTTCTTTTCAGAAGAAACCAATCTCGTATCATTTTCTTTATTTATTCCAGATTTTAATGTAGGTAGATCAGAATAGTTCTGTACAGCATCTCTCCAATTTGATTTATATGAAAAAACTTCTCGTCTAGTAACATATGGATTATCTCCAGATGGTAAATATGAATTAGATAAAGCGTAATATATATTTGAATTTGGAAGTAATAATTTTTGTATATCAGTAGAAAATTTTTCTATTGTTATTTCTCCATTTTTTAGATGTATATTTTCTACTGCACTATCTTGTATTACTCTTTGATCAACACATCCTGTGTCTAGATTTATATTTTTGACTTCTCCTTCTTGTATGAATAATCCTTTTACTTTTTCTTGAATCATTTATATTTCCTTATCATAAACAATAATATTATCAATAAAATTAAAGTTCTTATTATAAGTATATGTATTTATCCCATATTTTTTTAACCAATATGCTCCTGCACTTATAATACTAGATTCTATAATTTGTTGAGGATACATATAAACCCCTTCTTTTATATATACAACTCCCGATCTTTCTTCTCTTATATAATTTTCAGTATTTAATAAAAAAACATTTCTTATACCAAAATAATATATTAAATTAAAAATAGATAATATCAAACACCTATGATCTTCTAAAAATATATTATAAGAATTTATATTTATAGTATTTCTTTTTGATTTAGACGGCGGAGTATTATATGAATATTTCGTTCCTTTATAAAATTTAATAAAATCATGATTCGTTCTATAAGAAAATAAACCTATTGGAATAGATGTATAATCTTTTGGTAAAAAATTAATAATATATCTATATGGATTATTGCAAATATATAAATCAATAAGATCATTATGATATTTTAAAGAATCATTAATTCCTATAATTAAACATTTATTATTTTTAATTTCTTTTAAAAAATTATTATCTATCTTAGAATTTATTATTATAGCTTTAGAATATCTAGAAAAATCATTTATATTAATATTAGAAGATAATAAATCAGAATTTTTAAATATATTTGAATTAAGAAAAACCAATTCTTCTTCTGAAAAATATTCATCTATATCAAAGTGTTTTTTATTTGTACAAAAATTTCTAATATAAAAAAAACCACTATAATCTAAAGATAAATAGTCATTAACATTATTCTTAACTATATCATTATCTTTAAAATTTAACTTAAAAGATTTGTAATATTTTTCTATTTCTATCATTTAATTATATATATATTATAGAATTATAAGGTAAATTTATAAAATGTTTTGTACTGGTGGAAATAAATGGTTTGTAATAAATGGAAATCTTGGAAATGTTTATTCTTGCCATATAAGATTTTATAAAAACGAAAAACAATTTAAATTGTCTGAAGATATTAAACTAAGAGAAGACGAATGTAAAGAAACCAAATGTGATAATAAATGTGATTATTGTCATATAATAAAAAGTAATAAACGAGATGAAATTAAATCACAAAATCAAGTACATATATTGTTTTATACAAATGATATGTGCATGAATGAATGTGAATATTGTAATATTCCTTCTAAAAAAAGTAATAATCTAGATATAAATGATATGTCAATATTTTATAAAAATTTATTAAAAATATATCCTAATTATAATTATTCTATATTATTTTGTGGTGGAGAACCAACTTTTCATCCATATATTGAAAAATGTATTTTATATACACACGAAATATTGGGCGAAAGATTAAATTATGTAGAATTATATTCTAATGGAATATTAAATCATAAAATAGAAAAAATATTAAAATCATGTAAAAAAAAACAATTAGATAAAATTATTTTTAGAATATCAGCTCATCCAACCGGAAAAATGTTTAATTTATATAATTGGACTAAAACTATATTATTAATTAAAAAATATAATGCAAAACTATCAGTAAAGATAGTAAATCATGAATGTAACAAAATGTTTATTCCAATAATAAAAAATATAACTGAAAAATTAAATATAGAATTTCAAACTGTTCAAGATAATCACATGTATTTTCCTAGATATAATATGATTAGTAATATACTTTGTGATAAAAAAAACATTTTAAAAGAAAACTTTTTTATTAACTTGTAGTTCCTAAACACGGAACTAATTTAAAACAAGCTCCTGTTGCCATTTCCTCTTCTTTAGGAGGTGTAGGCAATACCCATGTAGGAGGAGTAAAAGAATCTATAGTTACAACTATTGGAGGAATCTTTATATCAACAGTATAAGCAAACGAAGGAACCTCTATTGTTGGACATGGCTCAACGGTTGGAACTTCTGTACAAGGAACTGTTTCTGGACATTTTAATGTACATGGCGGACAAGGAATTACTGGAGGACTTGGAATCTCCCACGGTTCTATAATTGGACAATTAATTAAAGGAATATCTGCCAACGGAGGTTCAAATTCACAAGGTTCACATATTGCATTATTTTCAGATATACAAGCGCAACAATCTCCAAGTTTTACTGTTAAAGATACTCCAAAATTAAAATCATTTATATTAGTCGATTCAAATCTTGATGTTTCCAATTCTGATTTACTATATATAACAATAGGATTTAAGTTATTAGTTATTGGATCGGCTTCTTTTTTTGGAATAAAAGAATAACTTTCATAATCTCCTATTATTGTTATATGAAATTGAACTTTAACATATGTGTCTGTTTCTTCTAAAACTTCATACCAATAAATACCATATGGACAGTTTAAATCATCTTCTTGAACAGCTAGATTTTCCATATCCTTCAATCTATAATCTATTGAAAAATGATCTTGAGAATTATCTATTCCAATTAATTCTTCTATTCCAAATAAAGCGTCTTTTAATGCGTTATGATGTTCTGCAACAACATATCCTCTAACCCATTCATTTACAACATGTACTCTAGATGGAAGTTCACTTATTTTGGTTAATTTTTTAAATGCTATTACTCTTCTATATTTATTTTTTATATTTTCATCTATATATTTGTTTTCAAAAAACAGCTCTATAGATCCATAATAATTTTCATTATTAGCCAATTCAACCTGAAGGTTTGGATAATATTCTATTTCTGTATCATTATAATATATTAATTCTCCTTCTACATTAATAATTCCATTGTCAAAATTCCAAATAGGTTTAGTAAACCATTCTCTTGGAACTATATAAATTATATCATCCGATAAATGAAAACTTTTTAATAATTTAGATTCACTATTATTATAAACTTGATATAGATTTGTATTAGAATCCAAATCTTTTGGAAATAATATTTGAGGTGTTAATTTTAAATTCATTTATATTCCTATATTAAAATAATATCATATCCCATTGTTTTGTTCCTACATCAGTTATATATTCAGGTCTTTGTTGTAATTTTTGAAAAGAAAGATTATCTATATTAAATCTTCCAAAAGCATCATAACTATAATCATAACTAAAATATAAACTAGAATTATAAGCTTCTTTTGAGTCTTCATGAGAAGCTGAAACTAAAATTGCATTTTCATTTCTACTATCTGGATTATTATTATAAAAATTAGAAGAGTATGATTCTATTTGTCCTGATGTTAATGTCGTCCATACTTTAACTATAGGATCATATTTATATAAATCACCTCTATTAGAATTAATATAAATTCCATTTTTTAAAGCATTCATTCCAAGTTCGGTTTTTGAAAAAGGAAGAGGACCATTTATTGTAATAAATGAAGGAAACTCAGTTTCAGACGATTCAGACAAACTTATAGGATTAAATTCAAAGAAATCTTCTAAATAATTATTTTTTGAGTTTCTTAATATATAACCTTTATCTATATAACTAGTTGATTTCCATTTACAAGGTTTATTATTAGGATTTAATTTAATTTCCTTAGCATTTTTAAAACTATCCAAAGATATATCAGAATTAATATATCCTGAATTTATTTTGGACATTATAGTTTTATTTGTTATATCATAATATCTTATAGACTGATCCATTATTTCCATATCAGATAAATCAACAAGTCCTCCAAATATAAATATTTTTCCAGTATCATAATATGGTATATATAACGTATACCAATTATATAATTTTCTTGTATTTAATGCGTTTTCTTTTAATATTATATTTTCAACAGATTTATATTTAGCAATATTTATTTCATTTACACTCTTAGACCATAAAATATATGAATCATCTGACCCACTTATTCCATGAAATCCTTTGTCATCTTTAAATGATATTTTAGTATCATCTATTAAAAAATCATATCCAAAATTAAAAGTAGGGTGATTTAATTTCCACGAATTTGATCTTATAGAATATTCATTTATATTAAAATTACTAGAAACAGTATTTATATATCCTATCCAAACAGATGGTTTTTCCATTACATCTATAGCGTTTGGTATATAATTTCCAACCCACGATCCATTTTCAGCTATAGCTTTTAAACCAATATGATATAATCCACCACTTTCAAATGAAATATTTATATAACTTGTTTTAGGTATTAATTCACCAGATATTCCAGGAACATCCCATATATATTCTTTTATTTCAATATTACTATTATTAGAAAGATCTGGTTCTGCTATTACTTGAATTTGTTCTGTTTCTGATTTGCATCTTCTTAAACTCCACCCGTTTGCATCTTCTTTTCCATCTCCAGCTATTCTTATATCTATTCTTACAGGAGATTGATCTATTACTCTTATAATATCTTTTAATAATATTCTGTCCGATCCAAATTCGTTTTTTACATATAAACTTAAACTATAAACTCCTGAATTTTTAAACTTATATTTAATTTCTTTATTCCATGTTTTTTTTCTTTCAGTTTTAATTAATTTTTCGTTATTATAAATATTAAAAACATACTCTTTAGTATCTATATCTAAAGAAACAATTAACTTAAAAGAATCTTGTATACATTGAAATACCCACTGTACAGTATTATCTAGTTCTGGAGAAAACCCCGGTCTTATTCTTGTAGTAGAATCTTTAATTGTTATATATTCATTTGTTAATAATACATTAGGATATACAAAAAACCAAGGCTTTGGTTTTCTTATATTAGAAACATAAAAATTTGTAAACCATTCTATAGTAGACTGATCATTGGTTTTTCTGTTTCCTACATATTTTTCTATATTTAATATTGCGTCTTTATTATAATTATGATTTTCAGCTACAACATTTTGTATTGCAATTGATCCTATTGGAAAATATATTATTGTTTGACCATCTAAAATTGTTACATTTTTAAGTTGATTATTTTTTTTTCCGTTATAATGAAATAAAGCTGCTCTATATTTTGCTTCTCCATAATTTTCTTTTAAATATATAGTAACATACCCGGAATCAGGCCAATTATCTGAATTATCTAATTCTATTACTCCTTCTCCATTTTGCCAATTATATGTATCTATATCATCTTTATCATATGGTTTAATTTCTTTTATTATAAAAGAATATAAGCTATCAACAACTGTTTTTAGTTCATATTCGGTATTATATTTTTCTGGAAACATTGATTTTTCTGGAATCATATTTTATTACCCTATTATTATAGAATCATTTAATTTTATATTATCATTACTTCTATTTATGTTATAACCTATTGTAGATTTTATTAATGTATTTGTTTCATTATATTTTTTACCTAATATTAATTCTTCTTTTGAAATTATCTCATTTTGACCTACGACAATAGGTGTCCTAAATTTATATGTTTTTATTGTTTCATTATAATCAACTACCTGAAGTTCAGGCCAAAAAATACCTTCTTTAATATAAGTATGATTAATAATATGATTATATGATCCTTCTGTAATTTCAAAATTTCCGTCACCAAAATTCCATTTTCTTTTAATAACTATACCTCGAGTTTGATCTACAAATTGAACAGTTAAAGGAACACTACTATCATAATCTGGAATACCATAAGAATTAATACTAAGTTTTTTATAATTTTGCGGATTTCTTGAATAAGCTATAACATCATAAACGACATTATTATCAAATACTTCTATATATTTATTTTTAGTTAAAAAGGATTTTTTTCCACCGGTAGATTTAAGTTTTAAAGTAACAGTATAATTTCCTGGTTTTAAATAAGTATGACTGGTGTTTTTATTAAATTTTTCGTTTATATCAGATGATCCATATGGATCTCCAAAATCCCATTCAAAATCAATATATGGTTCTCCTATAGAAAGATTTAAAAAATTCACTAATAAAGGAGCATATCCTCTTCTTGGATATCCTATATACTTAGAACTAGGAGTAAACCATTTTATATCTAAATATTTTACTCTACTAGTTAATGTTCCATTAATATCAGGCAAATCTGAAATCAAACCAATTTTTTGTTCACATTTTATTATAGCATCACGAATAGAATTATGATGTAATGATGAAACACATCCAAGAACAACACTTCCAGAATTATGATTCATTGCCATACTTCCATTAAATCCTCTAATTAAATTATAAAAACAATTAGAGGAAACATCTTTGTTTTTATAATATATTAATTCATCATTTATTCTTATAATTCCATATTCCGGAAAATGATAATTATCGTTAACATAAATATAATTACTATTAATATTTAATTTTGCCATTAATACAGAAATTGAATTGTTTTTAGCATTATGCAATGTAATTTCATTATCCAAATCTTTAGGAAATATTGACAAATCACCAATTTTGTAATCTTTAATTGTATTTAATATTTTAGTGTTTTCGTTCATATAATTCCAACCTTATATTTAATTATATTTTCATTAAATTAATCCTGTATTTCTAACTCGAGTTAATGATTTTTTTAAATCAGGATGTAAATTATCTATTAATGCTCTAAATAATGGATTATATTCAACTAACATTTTTTGAACCTCTAATTGTAAATTTTTAAAATAATTTTCCGGAAGTTTTTGATAAGATTTATCTTGTTTTTCTTTTATTTTTAATAAATCTGGACTACTAGTTATACAATAAAATACAGCTTCTGGATCTGGATCTTCTATATAAAATATAGCATTTATATCTTGTTTTACGGCTTCTAATTGTACTAACTTAGAAGGTTTATTGTTATAATATATTAATTTCCAATATTTTTTAACAGCATAAATATTTGCCAATTCACACATTTCTTTTTTTTCTCTAAAAAAATACTTTAAAATGTTTATATCTTTTTTTATAGCCTCCATCTGTTCTTTTTCAGAAGGATCGTTTATAAAAATAATAGAAGATGGATTAATATTTATAGCTGTTAATCTTACTTTCTCAGAAGATTCAGTTACTTCTAAAATATATTTTATAGAATTTGGATATTTTTTAACAGCCGCTAATTGTATTTTTTCAGTTGGTTTCGATATATGCTTTATAACTCTTGGATTTGTTAAAATAGCCTTCATTTGTACTTTTTCAGAAGGATTAGTAATATATTGTATATTATAAGGATCTCTATCAATTAATTTTAATTGTTCTTCTTCTGAAATATTATCGTATTTATTTGATTCACTTATTTTATTTATGTAATCATTAAACTTCTTCATAAGTTATTCTTTTTTCATTTATTCTTTCACCTATCATTCTTATTAGTTCATTCCTTACCTCAGAGTATTTTGGTAAATCTAATATAGACTGAATTAGGCTTATTGGAGGAAATTGTCCAATTAAAACATATGATTTTAATTCTTTTTGAAATTTTTTGTTCCAATATTCCTCTTCTAATTGCTCCTTTTTAGTTAAATCTATCTTACCAACAAGATCTTTATATATATCATAAAATATATATACTTCTCTTTTAATATCTTCTATGATAATTTCAAATTCAGATATCTTTTTTAATACAATATGATCTTTTTGTTCTTGTTCTAATAATTTATTATATTCTATTATAATATTTTCATATGATTTTATTCTGCTTCTTATCTCTAAAACACATTGTTTATATTTTCCATAATCTGTTGGTTGAGAATTTATAATAAAGTTTCTTATTTGAAATTCAGAATGTCCATAAGTTTCGTTATTTTTTGTATTATCTTTAAAATCTTTTATTAAATCTTCAAATTCAATATTCATTTAAGCGCTCCTATAAAAAAAAATATAAATATAAATAATAAAGAAAATAAAGGTATAAAATATATGACAAATAATTTATCTGGATCAAGATGCTATATAGCAAGACCAATAGAATTTGCTAAAAATAAAAACATAAATTTTACTAAATTAGAAAAATTTTTAAAATTAAATAATGTCAAAATATTAGATCCTAAAAAAATAAAATTTCATGGAATATCTGAAATAAAAGATAGAAAAAAATTATTTAAAAACAACAATTTTGAAGAAATTAGATCTCAAATGAAAATAATAGTAAGAAAAGATCTAAGATGTGTTGATATATCAGATTTTATAATAGCATTTCTTCCAAAAGGGGTAAGAACAACAGGAACAATACATGAAATAATAGAATCAGATAGACAAAATAAACCAACATTACTAGTATGTCCAGAAGGAAAAAAATATATACCAGCATGGTTTTTTGGAATAATAAAACTTGAATATATGTTCAATTCAATAGATGAATTAATAGAATATTTAAATAAAATAAATTCATTAAAAGAAATTATAAAAATAGATGATAGATGGCAATTTATAATAAAAGACCTTTTAGAAAAAGAAACAAATACATAATATTAAGGAACATAAAATTTAATTGAAAAAAAAGACCATATTGGCGAATTAAAATCAAAAACAATATTACCGTTTTTTCTAGAAATATTTGAATATTCTGGTTTTATTAAAGTTTCGTCAGAAACTAAAGTTTCTCCAGAAACTTTATTTATTAAATAAAAATTTGATAAAATTATTTGATCTTGTGAATAATTATTTTTCTTAAAAAATAACTTATCTGACAATTCAATAATATTAATATCTAAACTATATGTTTTAATTTCGTTTAATTCTAACATGTTATATATTAAATTACTATCATAAGATTCTTTTGGAGAAGAAGATATTTGTATTGTTGCAGAACTTTTTTTCAAATTTGTAAACTTAAGAATCCATTTTCCTGGAATTATATCTACAGGATCATATAATAAATTCTTAGATAATGTATAAATAGGATAAATAATAATATTTTCTGGAGTAAATGATGTTTCTACAAAAATAGAACTTGTCTTTTTTAATAATTTAAATTCTATAAATCCTGTTTCTTCTTTTTTAAATGAAGAACATTTCCAATAAAATCCAGAATATATCTTTTCTATTGTAAAATTAATAACAAAACCATATCTATGTATTTGAACATTATAATCCATTTTTTATTCTATAATATTCTTCCACAACCATATCGGCCGTATCATCAGTATATAATTTATGTTTTTTAATAAAATCATGTCCTTTATTAGCTATTTCTAATCTTTCATCTTCATGGTCCAGATAATATCTTATTTTATCAATTAAATCATCACCTCCTGTTGAAAATACAACAGGACAATTTTCTTTTCCATCAGATTCAAAAAATGTTCTTGTTGCTATAAAATCATCTGTAATAACAAATCCATTACAAGCTAATATCCAAATAGGCCTATCATTTAAACAATTAACTCCAAAAGTTCCATTTTTTAAATTAACCTTAACACCATCTCTTTGTTCATCGGCATTAAAATTAACCATAATTTTTGTGTTTTTACAACATATATTAAAATCTTGCATAGGTAATATACCATAATAATGAGGATCATAAGATTCATCATAATATTCTTGTTTAAAATAAGTATCTGTAATTAAAGCTTTTTTCTGAATTTCTGATTTCCAAAGTCTGTTTCCATATATAGTAAAGCCAAAATCCTTTCCTACGCACGGTTTTATAAATTGATTTATCATATCTACACCTTTGTATTGAACTTGATATCCTCCAATATACGCAACATCACAATGATATAGACTAGAATTATATTGATATGGGTAATGATATTGAGATGATGCATTTAAATGTTTAAATTTACATGGAATATTTTTTTCTTTTAACCATTCATATCCATATAATGAATTTGTCCACACTTGATCATATTTTAAAAACTCAACTGTTTCCATTGTAGAACGACACGAATCCATATTAAAATGCCAGAAAATAGTTAAATTATCTTTTCTTTTTCTAAAATGTTCTACTCCTCTCCAGCAAGAATTAGAAAATATAATATCATATTCATCTGGATTCATTAAATCATAATTATATGTATCAAACATTTGGCACATATAAACATCTGATCTTGATTCAAATGAATTTTTTAACCAATGAACAACCTGATGTTCTCCTCCAATTCCATATTTATCTTCATAAGAAGAAACACCACACATAGATAAAACAGCGACTTTTAGTCCATTCTTATCTTTTAAATTAAACTTATCGTCTTTTTTTAATATATCAATATCATATGTTATTGGATTAATATAAATCTTACTATAATTAGATTCTAATATATTATCTCTTAAATCGTTTATATTAAAAGATGGTTTTATAAAATATAATAATTTTGTTTGAATAATTATCATTTCTCCAAACAATATAATATCATAGTTTCTATGAGATAATAAAATATAACATAATCTATCAAATGAGTTAACATCAATTGGATTTATTATAGTATAATTACTCTCAAGTTTTCTTATTATTTTTTCTATATCTTGTTTCTCATTAAAATCTATAATTTGTAAATTAGTATAGTTAAATACTGATTTTGGTTTAAATTTTTCACAAAAAACAGAAAATCTTATTTGATTATTTTTAATATTTAAATCAAAAACGTTATTTTTAATTATATTTTCTTTCTTTTCTTTTAAAATATCATCTTGTTCATTTTTTTCTATATCAATATAATTATTTGGAAAAGACTTTATAAATTTATCTCTTTCTTCTTTTCTTTCAAATATTATTGTGTTTGTTATATTTGGATTTGTTCTATATTTATTATTATTTAATATTAAATTATTCCATTCTAAATCTATATCTTCTTTAAAATTATTTCTTATTGAATAAAAACAAAAAGGAACTCTAGAATAATTTTTTAAATTAAAATATTTTATAAATTCATTATCGCAAATACCATAAACCTTATTATTGTTTTGATTATCTATTAAAGCATAATGACAAATATTTAATCTTTCATTGTTATTAAAATAATCAAAAGTTTTTTCAATAAAATCATTTGAAACTATAATATTAGAATATAAAGAAACAATAATATTATCATTATCAAAATAAGAAGATTTTAGAGATATATTATAAATATCATTAACAATATTTATTTTATTTATCTTAATATTATTTTTTTCAAATGTTTTTAAAACATGTATTCTGTTATTTTTTAAACAATATACATAATATTTTATAATACCATTATATTTATTATCTTTAATACTTTTAAGACAATAGTCTAAAATATTAATATCATTTATAATAATCACGAATGATATTAATTTTTTATTTCTTATTTCTAATATTTTGTTTTTATATTTTAATACCTTATTTAGAATAAAACTACAAACGCTAGAAAAAGAATTCTTTTTATAATAATCTTTCATATATTCCAAAGAATATAATTGTTTTTCATATATTAAATCTAAATTTGATAAATAAAACTTTAACTTTTCTGATAAATCATTTCCACCATCAGAATATTCAATACAATCTTTAAATAATTCTTTTTGTTCATCGCTATTATCTGTAATAACAAAACATCCATTTTTTACAAGATCAAAAACCCTATTATTTATAAAACCAAGATTTAACTGGTCAGGTGAATTAAAATTAATAAATATTTTTGCTAAATCAGAAATATTATAACAATAACTTTTGTCTAAAATACCACTATAATAATATTCATATAATTTAGAAAAATATTTTGAATCAAAAATTCCTTTTTCAAATAATTTTTTTTGCTCATCAAATAACCATTTTCTTCCACCATATATTTTGAAATTATAACTCATACATGGAATAAGAAAATTATCTATTTTTTCTTGTGTTTTATATTCTGGATTATAATTTCCAAGATATATTATATCAATTTCTTTTTTAGACGGATGAATTATATCATTTAATCTTTCATAATAAGGAAACCCAGGAAACTGCAAGTATTCTGATATTATATTATCTTTAATTAATTGTTTGTGTAATAATAATGAAGAACTAAAATAAATATCATACTTATTTGAAATAATACTATTAATATCTTTACCAAGATTTTCATTAAATAACCAAGTAGCCCAAATAGACTGCTTTTTATTAGAAATATTTATTGGATGATTTAATGATAAAATAAAATCATAATTGTTATTTAAAATATCATCTGTGTTTCTTGTAATAATATCAACATTATGTCCTAATGTATTAAATTCATTCTTTAATTGTAAACATATTTGATCTTCTCCTCCTATAGAAAAATCAGATAAAGGAAATGATATTATTAAAATATTCATAATATATATATAAGATAATATTTTATTAAAAAAAACATATAAATATTAATAAATATATTTAAATATTTTTATTTTAAAAGGAAAAAAAATGAGTATTAAATTTAGAGAATTTTTAGATAATACAAAAACAATAGAAGATAATTTTGATAAAAGTAAAATAGCAAATAGAATAATAAATTCTATTAAATCAAGATTGTTTTCACTATCAATAAATGACTTAGAACATATAGAAAACACTGTAAATTCTTCTTTACAAAATAGAAGAATTAATATAGCAAAAATGTCAAAATTTAATCGTTATTAAATCCGTATATTGGAATAAAATAACCTGATTTGTTATTTATTTTAATCTTAAAATATCCTACTAAATCTATATCATCAGAATGTATTTGATTAATAATACTATTTGTAGTATCATTTCCTTCTGTTCCGTCTATTCTAATTATCGGACTACCTGAATTTGTTTGGTTTAAATAAAGTACCTCGACTTGTTCGTTATTATTAGAATATATTTGTAATTTTCCTTTATTACTAAATTCAGATCTACTTATAGAATCATTAGTTCCAAAAGCAAACCTATCTATATTAGAATCAAATTTTATAACATTAAAATTTTCAAATATATTGTTTTCGCGAACATTTATTTTCATTGACGACCCTTCTGTTTCATCCCAAAAACATTCTAAACTAAACAAAGAATATACACTATAATCATTTGATATAACAGAAAACCATTCTGTTTTTACTCCTGTCGAATTTATATTATAAAATCTTGTAATAAAATAATCAGAATCCGATTTACCAAAAATATCAAAACAATTAGATCCAACATTTTTCATGGTTATTTTAGGCGAAGAAATTAAACTAGAATTTAAATAAATAGTATTAAAATAAGCATCTGCACTAGCGTTAGATCCAATTATTGTATTGTCTATTTCTACACCACCAATTCTAACATTATTCCAATCAATAGTTGAATTAACCAATAAATCTATTTCATTTGAATTTCCACAAATTATATCCATAGAACCATTAGAGCTTTTAAATTTTAGTTCTGTTGTTTGAGAAGATGGAGTTATAAATCCTGAAGTTCCAACAATTCTATTCCAAATATTTTGATTATCTGATCCAAAAACATGATGCCTAGAAGATTCATAATTTTTCAACATATTATGATCTATAGAAGATATATCTAATATAAAATATAACGTATCTATTCCTATTTCTGTATCACTATATGGATTTGAATTTCTTATTCTAAAACTATTTTCCATTTTAAATATACCAGTAGAAGAACTTCCTATTAAAGGATAAAATCTAAGTGGTTTAGCAGCCTTATTTATCTTTAATATGGAATAATCAGAAGCAGATATAATATCTCCCCACCAATATCCATATTCTGACTTTTCACTTTCTTGATTAAAATCAGGTCCAAAAAATAAAGGAATATCAAAGTCGCATATAACTTTATCATTCTTATCAGGCAATTCAGATATAGGAATATTTTTATTAAATCTAAATTCTCCTATAGAATAAAAAAACTGATTAATAGAACTATCAGGAATTCTATGTGTATTTACATATACTCTTAATGATCCCATTTCATATTGACCATCATATACTTTATATCTATATAAATCATCTGGGTCTGGACGATAAGCTTCAATATTATATTTACTTATATGATAATATTCTAAAGGAATATTAGTATCAAATTTTACTTTTATTGGACCTTCAATATTATCTCCGGCCATTTGAGTAATATTTAAAGATCTTCCAGATATAAATTGTACTGGTTCTTTTAAAAAAGAATTATTTTTAATTTGTAATTTAAAACTTTTTTCATCTAAATTATTTAGAAAATGTCTTTCTGCCACGGTCATTTTTACATAAGTATCACTATCTTCGATAATATCAATACTAATAGATTCTGGTAAACATTGTTCTTTTAATAATGGAAATTTATCATCATTTAATTCAAATACAATATCTAAAAATTCTTTTGCTTGACTAGTTGTACTATAAGTATCAGACAATTGTTTAGTAATAGAAAATATTTTTTCGCTTATTAGCGCATTATTTCTAAATAATATTGCATCAATTCCTTGTCTTACACTATCTTGATTAATATTTGGAATAGATCTTAATAAAAATGGATTTTCTATAGTTCCATCAACTTTTGGTATTATATCTAATACACTCACTTTTATCTCCTTATGCAAAAACAATAGTCCAATTTAACGTAAATTTTAACTCGCTACTTTTTGTTAATCCAGAAAACGTTACCATTGAAAACAATTCTCCTTCTTCTGTTTTTAATCCAGCTTCGTTAATTCTCATACTATTGCAATCAGTTGTGCTTATAACTCCGGTGCATTTAAATCTAGTTTTATATCCTATATTCCATTCTGGTGAAACTGGAACCTCCAATACAGAATTATATATATCTTCTCTATTTATATCTATTGTTTTAGGTATAGTTCCGTCTTCTCCTCCGGTTCCAAAAACCATTTTACTTATATAAAAATTATATGAAGCAAATTGATTAGCCATTGCCATTGCTAAAATTTGTTTTCCTTTATTTACAACAGTATTAGATTTTGAAATATTGGCAATAATATTTCCTGTTATTATATCTTCTACTGTAAGATTTATAAATCCTTTTGGGAAAATTTCAGACATTATAATCTCCTTTTATTATGAAGAAAGATTTATTTTTACCTTTCCTCCAGTATATATATTTTCTACTTCTAAATTTATTGTTTCGTTTTGTTGTATTTTATCAACATTAATGGGTCCACGAAAATATCCACTAAGATCACATACAACTTCTATAACATCTTCTGGATATACATCATGTCCGGTTATACCGTCGCCGAAATATATTTTTATTTCATGATCAGATATTCTTTTAACTATATATTCTTTAAGTCCAATATTTCCTGGAGACTCATCATATTTTGTCCATTTTTCTACTCTATGCCATTGTTTTCCATTAACGTAAACATTTATATCATTTCCTATAACTAAATAATTATAATATATATTTAAATATACCTGTTCTCCTTTTATTTTATTAACAACTTTATAATAATTATTATGTGTTGTGTTTACTGGACCTATAATAAAGAAATTATTTAAATACTTTGTATCAGATTTCACCAAAATAGTATTTTTATCGTCTTCGGAATTTATTTTTATATCATATGTTCCTGGAACTATTTCTAATATATTATTAACAGGAACTTTTAAATTAGATATATTTGGATCTATTGTAATATTAACAATATCTGATTTTGGAACATCTAAATTATAATCATATATATTTCTTCTTATTATTCTATAATGAGAGTTTGGATCAGAAAAACTTCCAGTATATGATCCATCTTGCTGTAAATCGTCTGAAAATGTTATAATAGATCCAGAAACGCTTTCTACTTGAGCCCAAGAATAATTAATTTCTTTTAAATCAATATCCAATTCATATCGTATAACTAAATCTTCTGCTTTTATATAATAATTATCAAAATTTATTTCTGTATCCTCTAGGGTATACTCGCTCCCTCCGGTCGCAGTTCCTTCAAGAATATTTATTAATTCATTTGTATTTGGATATACAGAATTTTCTTTATATTCTGTTAATTTACACATTCTTATTTTCATCAACTGAGATGATATTACTTCTTCTATTGAAAGTTCATTTATTTTTATTTTATAATAATTATCATCATATATTTCTGAAACGTTATAATATAAGTATTCGTCTCCAAATAATATTCCAATTAAAATATCATTTAATTTCTTTGTATCTGTTAAATTATGATAAATTATATTATAAAAATTAAAACAATTATCTTTTGCATATATTATATCTGTTGACGATGTTATATAACCAAAATTACTAGATAAACATTTTTCAAATATTGAAAAATTATGAATTCCATCGGTTCCATTAGCATATCCGTTAAATTTTATTTTATTATTAACAACATTTATAATTTTATAATAATATCTGTCATCTATACATGCATAAAAAGAATCTCTAATTATATTCCATTCAGATATAAAATCACTAATTCCATCAATTTCCACCTCTCCATATACGTCATCTCTCTTTAAATATCCAGAAATAGAATCTAAAGATTCTATAATATTACCATCTTTATAAATAGAAAAAGAAATTTGTTTATCATAATCATAACCATATTCATAATTACCTAATACAATAATATTATTATTAATATATTCTATATTATATTCTCCAATTGTTGCTCCAGAATTTATATAAACAGTATAAATATGAGTATCATCTTTTATATCAAAATTTACAATATCTCCATTTTCCAATAAATCTATGTTAGAATATATTATAAATTTTCCAGATTTAATTACAGAAACAGAAATATTTCCAGGCCAATTGGGAGATTCTGATACCGCTTGTGGAAATCTTCTAGTATAAATAGAATAAACCCAAGGACCTGTATGTGAGTATGGAGGATCTGGAAGATCATCTATTCCATCATCTGTCCCGTCACATAATCTTATTTGATTTTTATATATTTTTGATATATTATAAGATTTTCCACCATGTTCTCCAGAATCTATAGGAGATTCAATTACAACCCTCGATAAATTAACGTTTAATAAAACAGGTAAAAGAGACTCGACGTGTTCTTGTTTTGTTCCAATAGGAAAAGAGTTAAAAGAAACATTAATATCATATAAACATACATTTTCCTTTAAATCTTCTAGTTTTGTTTCAAATACAGCATCTGCAAAAAAATAACTCTCTGATTTTTTTCTTTTTTGAAACTCATTTATTTCTTGATCAATAGGATAATATCCTATAGTAGTTACATCTTGATATTGATTAATTATATTTAAACTAATATTAGAATCTATCCTTACAGTATCTAATATTTGACTAGAATAAGATATATTCTTAACATTAGAATGAAATGGTTTAAATTCTTTAATTAAATCATTTATTTCTTTTGTCATTTTATCAGAAAAATTTTGAACATTTAAAGAAATAGAAAAATATGAACTCCAACAACATTTACATTTATCCTTAAATGTTTCGTCAATATCGCATGGATTATAAGATGGCCTAATTGATCCATCATATTCTTCCATATTATAGACATTTTCAGACCAAGGAAATTTTGTTCTAATATATCCATAAATTAATGGTTCATGAAGCGCATTTCTTTTTGAACATACGTCGCAAATATTATATTCATCCAAACATATTAAATTTTCAACCATTTCATTTTGCGAAACATAACACGTAGAATCTGGAAGAAGTCTTGTGTTATAATTAACATATGGAATTAATTTATTATCATAATAACTTTTATCAATAGGTTCTCTATTATCTAATAATGGAAGAGATATTATAAAATCATCTTTACTTATACTGTAATTATCAAAATTTATTAAATAATCAGAACTAGAAGAATTCATTTCATATGGATATTTATTATATTGATATCTAAACTTCAATATATCATTTTCTTTTGGAGTAAATTCCTTTAATTTTCCAGATATCTTATCTTTTCCTATTATTTTACCATCTTTATTTTTAGTTGAATTGACAGTATTTACTTCTTTTCTTATTATACCTTTTAAATTAGAATAATTTAAATAATTAGTTCCATTTAACATTATATTAAATTCTATATTTTCGACAATAAGAGATTTATTAATAAATAAATTTTCTGATTCTCCATAATATTTAATTCTAAATTTAATTAATCTATATTCATCTGGATCCGTATGATCTTCATATTCAATAGATTCTGCTTCATATAAACCATTTATAACATTTCCAAAAATTATATGAATTTGATATAAAGATATTTCATTATAAAAATCATCTTCAATGTTATCAAATATTCCGGTTTTATCTTTATATTCTATATAATATTCTTGAGATTCTGTATAAAAATTCCATCCTATTTGAGGTTTATATATTTCTGTCTTTGTTTCTTTTAATGATGAATCTAAATAAACCAAATCAAATAAATCATAGATTAAATGATTTTTATCATCATATATTGGAAATAAATCAAACCATTTTTCTTTTTCAACAGAATAATATTCAATTTTATATCTAGAATAATTTAAATTATTTATTCCAATAATATCTTCATAATCTTGTCCAAAAATATCATATCCATCTTGAGTATATTGAATTAATGGAGAATATGTAGTATTATGATATTCTACAGTATTAGGTTTATTTTTTAAAAAAAAGTAATCTGTCCATAAATAATCAGAATATACTTGCCAATAAAATATTATACTTGTTGTCTCTACTCCTATCAATTGTAATGCTCTTATTAGACCTCGAGCCGTTCCTTTTTGTTTTAAAACTTTTGGTAAATTAACTAATTGTCTTCTCCAAACACTTGCTCCATTTCCCTTTAGTCTATATGAAAATAAATTAGATAGATAAGGAAGAGTTTTTAAATGGCATCTACTTGGATCTAATAATTGAGGAAATTGATCTGCTTTTTCTTGAACATCATATATGCTTTCTCCAAATGCTCTCAAAGTTTGATTTAAAACATCGTTTGCTTGATAATCTATGTAAAAAAATGGCAAATGCTTTTCTAATATTTGATAATAATTTTCTCTTGTAAATTTTCTAGAAAATACTTCTGGTATTTCAAAATCTTCATATATTAAATATGTATTTTGAAATATTTCATAAATATCTGATCCTTGTCTTAAATAATACCAATATGCTATATAACTACCGCTTCCTGTATTAAAATTATCTTCTATAAACCAATCCAAATAATATCTATATATTATATTATTTTCTTCAGTAGTATAAGTTTCAAAAGAAATAGGAGAACTATAAAATGACTTTATATAACCATTTTTTTGATCAGAATGACTACCTATAGTTATTTCATTTAAATTTTTATCCAGTATTTTCCAATAAAAAATATCTGAAAAATTATAATTTGAATTATTAAAACCTACTATAAAAAATGAATTATAAACATTTAAATTGTTAGACTTATATAAATTTAAACATGGATATGAATCAAAATTTACATTATCTGTAGATATTTGTAAAGTACAAGAAGATAAATTTGGTATTGTTGAAAAATCACAACCTGATTCAAAACATTCAAAATAATATAAGTCTTTTTTCCATAACGGAGAAAAATAATTTAAATTTTCATCAAAACTTATTGTAGCTTCTTTATCTATAAAATCTACTGATATATTATTATAATCATAGTCAACTATAACAAATTCTATTATTCCATCTGGAATTTCAGAAAAAACTCCAGATATTATTAATACATTACTCTGTGGTTGATAATCATTATCATATGATAATGTTGGAATGTCTATTATTTTATAAAAACCAGAAATTGTATTTGGAGAAGAAATTTTAACATAATAATTTCCATTCAATAAATTAATTAAATTTTTTTGATTATTTTCAGATAAGGAAAAGAAATTTAAAAAATTTATATCTAAACTTGATTTAAGATATACATTTCTACTTCCATAAAAAGATCTTATTTGTATATTTTCTTTATAAGGTTCTATATGGCTATTATCTAATTTTTCTATACATACCTTTTTTATCTCTTCAAGATGTATTTTTTGACCATTAGAATCATAAAGATCATTAATTGTTAAATATAATCTTGCTGTTTCTCCAACATGCAAATCGTTATATGAAGTTTTTATAATCACTATTAACTCACCATATTTATAGATATGTTAATATTACCTGGTCTTATAATTTTCCAGAAATCAACTAATAAATTATCAGTACTAGAAATTAAATTTTGACTATTTGCTACAAACTCTACGTCTACTGATGTTATATTTGGTATTGAGTTTAAATATTGTACTAAATCATACTTTTTTAACGGCTGTCCTATTCTCCATCTATTTAAATCAAAAAAATCATTAATTATTTCTACTATTTTGTCATTTATGTCTTTTTTAAATTCAAAATAAAACTTATTAACTTCTACATTTATGTTAATATTTTGAAATACTTGTCCTGCATCTTTAATACAAACATAATCGGTTAACATTTTTATAGAATTAATATAATTTAATAACTCCCTTTTTAATACGGAGTTTGCAGTAACCAAAGTTTTTTCTGTTTCTTGTTGTAAAACATAAATATCTACTATGTTTCCAGAACACCCGCTATTTCTTAAAACAGCTATTGCTTTTCCTATTCTGCCATGATATATAGTAGAAAATTTTTCAGACAAAAAAGAATAATCTTCACCACTAACACATCTATTTTGAGCTTTATTCCATAAAGGCAATTTTGATTTTATCTCATTTATTGATTCAGCATTTTCTCCACCTTCTCCTCTTGTATAATTAGTAATAACAACAGGAACAGAACCTGGAACTAAATTACTTGTAATATTTATAATTTGATTAATATATCCAGCAGATATGTTTCCTCTACTTCCACCACCATATCTAAAATTAATAGTAATTTTAGATCCAGCAGGAGGTATTTTTCCTTTTACATCATCAGCAAATAATATTAAAGCTCTATATTTTTCATCTCTTTCTATTACATAATATGGACCATTATCATTTTCATTAAAAAAATCAACATTAATCCATTTTTGATTATTAACATATACTTCTATAGATCCATCTAATATATTTTCAACTGAAACAAAATAACTCTGATTTCTTGATCCATTAGATGTAAAATTAACAACTGAAGAAGTTCCTTCTAATGCTACTATAGACATATTATTTACTGAACCAGCTGGAATATAAATATCTTGATTTAATATCGGATTCCATTCTTCATCTGCAGGATATAATTCAAAATTTAATGCTCTTCCATCTCTAGAGGAAGCTGATATAAAATGTCCTCTTGTTATTTTTATATCAAAAGTATAAGGATTAGGAATAGATGCAGATATTTTGGCAATTGACGCTCTTGGTGGTCTAACTGGATATCCTACTAGCTTTGCTAATCTATGAGCGTTTTTTAATCGAGAAACTGTATCTACAAACATTTCATTTGCATATAAATCCAACTTAAATGAAATCAAATCTGCCATATATGCCCATAACTCTACAAGCATTATTCCTAAATCCGATTCTACAAAATCATTAAAATCATCTGGAAAATATTTTTTAATATACTCTATAGTTCTTTTTTTAATTGAATAAAAATCAAAAGCAGTATAAGATATATTTTTTAAATCTGGAATTCCAGTAATTTCTCCTATATCAAAAGGTTTTGGGTTTTTGAATGGATTATCTGGTCTATTTTCAATATTTGTCATAATTAAATCCTTTAAGATTTATTTAATTTAAAAACTAAACTTTCTATTCCGTCTAAATTGTTTTTCAAAGCATAATCTATTCTTATTATAATAGAATTTAAATCAATATTATCTGAATTATTTGAAATATGATTTAATAAATTTTTATCTGATTCCCCATATCTTACATCTATTCTTTTAACAACTATTCTAGGTTCCCATCTTCTTATTGCTTCTGATATTATTGAATTAGCTTGTTCTAATGTAATAGGATCAACAGCTTCAAATATTAACTTTCTTAAACCAGTTCCATAACTTGGCATCATTAATCTTTCACCTGGTTCAGTGAGTATTAATTGAATCAAATCTGCTTTAATAACTTCATGATTAATAGCTCGAAAGAAAAAACCTCTAGGATCATTTCTATTTAGTGGAAAAGGAAATCCTTTAATAGAATAATTTTGAGATTTTATATATTCTTCTCTACTTTGTTCATAATTATAAAAACTATCATATTTTCTTTTATTTTGTTCGTTATCAGACATATTAATCCTTTTTATAATTATTCATCATACTATCTATGTGAAAATCAGATAATTTTTTCACAGATAAATCATCTACTGTATCTGGACATATCCTAATATTTACAGGAATTATAATTCCTGTAAAAATTTCTTTAGAAAAATAATCTAATTCATCTGATTTTAACCACATTCTCATATATAATTTTTCAATATTTTTATCCCAATATAAATAACCATATGTTATTACATCTTCGTTTTTATTAAAATATTTATGAACAGAAAAACAATATTTATCTAATTTATACAATTCATTTTCAGAATATGTAACACCTTCAATATTTATTGAACAAGGATAAAAAATTATTTCAAATTCTATAAATACTTTCACATAACAATATAGAAAAGTTATCACAAAGATTTATTAAAACGAATTAATAATTTTTAAATGTATTATAATAATTAGAAAATTTACTTTTTAAACTAGGATTCAGGTTTTCTATTAACATTAAAAATACTGGATCAAATTCAATTAACATTTCTTGAACACGTATTGGTAAATTTTGAAAATACCCATGTGGTATTTTCATATTTTTAAATCTTCTTCTTAATAATTCTGGATGACTAATTATACAATAAAAAGCGACTTCGTCATCTGGATTTTTTATAGAAAGAATATTAATAACATTATCAATAACAACTTCTAATTGGACCTGTTTTGATGGGTTTTTTAAACAATTTATTGCATAACTATCTTTTCTAACTGATGCAAGTTTTATCATTTCAGGAACATTTTCTTCACCTATTTTTTCTACAATATTCCTTAATAACCATGGATTCATTTTAACAATCTTTAATTGTAATTGAACACTAATATTAGAAATATATGATATATTATTTGGATCTTTTATTATTAATTCTAACTGCTCTTTTTCTGATAAATGATCATATTTTCCGGACTCGTTTTCGTTTATATACATTCTCATTTAATAATCCTTTTAAAATATTAATATATTATATATGTATAACATAATAATTGTTTTTTTTAATAAAATTTTTATTAATTTGCTATAAGATACTTTGCTGGATGAGCCGGAAGAGGACCATCTCCTCCAAGTAATAATACAGGAGCAACACCTTCTGGAGGTTTTCCTTCACCATCTGGTGGTATTTCTCCAAGTATTATATGTGGATTTCTAAGACACAAATGCATAGTACTATTTAAAGCATATGTTAAATGAACACCATTTCTACAAAATATAATATGATCACCAAGTTTTGCATATTGAATTATATTTTTTCTATTAGCAACATCAATCATATTTTGCTCTTCAACTACATGAATCTGATTTCCCTCTTTACTAACAAGAATTTCATCCTTTACAGTAACTCTTGTATAATTTAACTCAACAGTTGTTAATCTTTCACCGGCACAATTTAAGTGAACTAACTTTTTATTAACAACCTGATTCATTAAAAGAAAATTAACCGGATCATTCCATCCTGGGGCGTTAGATATCTTAATATACTGCTCTGTTGGCTTTTCCTGATTAGATCCATCTTCAAACAACATATATTGACCAAAACCAGACTTTATTTTAATACAAACCTGTTCCCCCATACCCTTTCCGTTAGGTTGAAAATTAGGTCTATCATAAACATCATTGTCTCTATATCCTCTTTGACCCGTACCAGAATATCTACTGGTAGATCTAACCATTGGAGATTTAACTTTACATTGATAATCAGAAAATATAATTTCATGACCTGATGTAGATTTAATATGTATTTTTCTCTCTTTATCTGCTTTTCCATTCATATCAGTATGGTCTATCATTCCAACATAATGACCACAAGCTGTACTCAAAAATATACCATCTTTTTCAGATCTTATTTTTTCATCTTTGTCATGATGATCAGATAATGTTATTCTATGCTCTGTATGACTTTCTAATCTAACCATAGTTCTATATAATTTCTTTCCTTCTTTTGGCATAGGAGGAAATTTGTTTCTCCATTCGTTTTGTTTTTCTTCTAAATCTCCTTTAATTTTATCATCTATTATTAATCTTCCACCTCCAAGTGATTGTATTTGAATACCAGTATGATTTAATTCTACGGAGTGATTATTACCAATTTTATCGAACGCTTGTCCTCCAGTGGATAATCTGTCATTATGGGAATCCCAATATTTATTATCATAAATTTCTTCTGCTGTTTTGTCACAATCATCTTTCATAATAATCATATTTCCCCTTGATGATTGAACAACTAATCTTTTTCCCCATAATTTTTTTTCTCTTTCATAAGATCCATCATCAAATAAAATAAAATGTTTTTCAGGTGTTTTTATTCCATACATATGTGGAATATCCTTTGATCTCCACCCTTGAGTAGAATATCCTTCTCCAAGAACCCCTCTTCTTTCTTCGTTCAATCCTTCTATTAATTGAATATTTTGAGTATCGCTTGCGGCAATTATATATTCTCCTCCAGAATCTTGAGTTTGATCAGATTCTTTTGGGCTTAAATCGTTTCCATAATACGATTCATTATTCCATGGAGGCATTAAACTATCTTTTAATCCAGTTTTAATATCACTATTTCTATTACCAGAACTCCATCTATAACCTTCTCTTTGAGGATTAAACGCATAAACATTATTTGAAGGATCAGCTTTTTTTGGTATCCAAGTTGTTCCAATATAAAACACAGATTCTCTATCTCCACCTTGAAACATTAATAAAACAGTAGAACCTTCTGTTGGAATAAATGTACATCCTACATCATCTATTGCTCCAAATGGAGAACATGGAGAAGCCCAACTTAAATTACTTTCACTAACTCCTTCTTGTCTTAAATTATGAATAATAGGACAATATACCATTATTCTCCCAATTTTCCATGGATCTCTTGTATCAACACAAACTCCCATATAAATCCCATATAACGGAACAATTGGCCTACCACTTTTACTTAATACGCTATCTACTTTTAGAGCTCTATTAAAAGGAGTTAAAGCTTTTGGTATTCTACCTCGTTCTAACTCAATACTATGAATCTTATCTTTTAATTTATTAATATCATATAACATCTCATCTAATAAAGCCATAATATTTAAATATACTCCTTTTATATTTTTCTATTTCTAGTTTATTTCTTATGAAAATACAATACAAAATTAAATTATTGTTCATCTCCTCCTGTATTAGATCCTCCTGTATTAGATCCTCCTTCATTAGATCCTCCTGTATTATTTTCACCTTCTTCTCCTCCTTCTGTAGAAGAACCTTCTTCTTCTTTTTTAAGATTTATATCAGAAGGATCTGCAGATAACGACAATGTTGTTTTATACGCCCCAGAATCGTCTATTACATGAGCAATACCAGATATAAGATATGAACCAGAAAATCTTCTATCTAAAAAATCATAATACATAGAGTCCATTGTTCCAATTTGTACTTCTTCTCCACTAATAGAACCAAATATTGAAGTCTCTGATCCTGGTGGAAATAATGATGTTGCTTCAGATGGTATTCTAGCTTCTCTTCGCCATTTTAACTCATCACTTATGTAAGATGTGTTCCAAATATAAACAATGACATATTCTCCAATATATAATATATCATCTAAATTTGGAATACCAAGTAAATCAACTTCTAATTTAATTGGTATATACAAAGCGCCATTATTCCCAGCTGTTCCAATTATAGTACCCATCTTGTTTATAATATTTTGTCTAAATGTCCTTGGACTATCTAAAGGTTTTGCTACAACAGTAGCCTGACCACCTTGTCCACTTTCACCTAATTTTCCATCTGATTTGATTTGATGTCCTACAGATCTTGTCATTGTATCTTGAGAAGTTATTTGAGGAAACAAAGACCATAAATAGTCTCCAGAAAAAGTTGGTCTTATGCTAAGAGCAGTATGTTTTCCAGGACCTAATCCAGATCCAGATTCAATTTCACCAGCACTACTTCCTTCTGGTGGATTAACATGTATTTCAAAAAGAGCCTTATTTTTTGGAATAGTTGAATAAGACGGTTTAAATTGTATATATTGAGTATCTTTGTCCACTACTGGAATCATACACGGACCAACTTTTTCATGATCTTTTAAATTATTATTTTCTTTATAATGAAGTTCTGATGTCCATTTCTGAACCGTTAACAAAAAAGGATAACCCGATCCAGGCCAATTATTTGGAGTATCAACATCAAACTTTTGTTCAAAATCATCAGAAAAATGAGGTTCAGGATCCCATGTATCAGATAATAACCCCTGTTTTTTTCTTAATTCACATAATTGTTTGAATGCTTCTCTAAAACTTAAAGGTGTTGGAAATTCAAAAGTCGTCCAATTTCCAGCAAATGCAAATTGATCTTGTCCAACAAATTTATAACTAATTCCTCCCTGAATAAATTCAACATCCATTTTATATATACTCAAACAATGTATTGACGAAGAATGTTTTGTTCTTGTACCTCCTACAGATGACGGATCAGATATTCTATTTCCATCTATTCCTCTACCTTCATATCCAAATTGAAAATAAACATTCTGCCTAGAACAATCTTCGATATTAGCAAATACATTTTTAGCAACTATTCCTGGCCATATTAAATTCCATCCAGAACGATCTTCATATATAGTAAATTCTACAGAAGAACCTTGATTATTTCCAAAATATGACCACCTAAATTGCTTTAACCATCTAAATTTTTCATCTAATCCTCTTGGAAAATTTATTCTTAACTCCTCTGATTCTCCAATTTGAACCCAAGCCCAAGGACGATAAACTGCAGCGTTTATATCTGTTAATTCTATTTTTTCTAAATTATCTGTCATAATATTATCCTATATAAGTCAATGGAGGAATTTGTATTGTTATACCAGCAACAAACTCTTCTATATCAAAAATATTATTAAATTCCATAATAAACCACCAATAACCAGGATCTCCATATGCATCATCACTAACTAGCCAAGGTTTATATTCAGTTGATTTTTTTATTAAATAAAATTTTACACCAGAAGGAACTTTATCAACAACCGGATTAAAATTCCTTTTATATAAATCATATGTAAGTATATTAAAATTACTATAATATATTAATTTAGATTTTTGATATCTAGAAGAAAAGTCCAATAACTCTTTCTTTAATTCAGATTCTTTATTATTTATTTCTATTATTTTGTTTGTAATCATTATATCACCTTTTTATAATATAGGAAATTTAATACATATTAAAATAAATTAATATTTTCCCTCCAATACATCGTCAGCTCCTGGTAAAGATTGCCAAGAATATATTATATCCCAATTTGTTTGTATAGAAACATGTAAAGGCATATAAGTTTTTATTTTTTCACTATAAAACCATTGAACTTTTGTTTCATAATTTATCGAATAATCTTTTAATAAAACTGGAACTCCATCTGGACTAGAACTTAATAATTGTCCACATTTAATTTTGGCCATTCTAGGAGGAAGATAAGTTTGTCTATATTCTGGATGTGTTAAAGAAGATATTTTTCTTATAATTCCAAGATTTCTAGATATATCTTCTTCACAAGTGACATATAAGTGTATTGTCATTGATATAGACCTATCAGATGAGCTGGTATATGTTTTTACCGGAGATGTTCTTCCTAATATTTGTTGATCAGCATAAGTAGCTGATTTTTTCTCACTTATTTCCGGAAGAGCATAAAGTTCTATAGTTTCATATCCTTGGGCATCTAAATTCTGAATAGAAATATCGGCTTGATCTATTCTATCTTCTTCTGATCTTGCAACTTGAAGTTTTATCCAACAATCATGTATTGGTTTAATTTTTCCATTTTTGTCTGTAGCTAAATAATCAACCATTTAAAACCTCTTTAAAATAATTAATAAACAGTCCCCAAAGAAGGATTTGCAACAGCAGTAGTTTGCCAAGTATTATAACTTGACATTGGAACACCATCATTTGCTGATAAAGTATTTTCATTTTTAGGAATTGTTCCTCCAGTACTTCCAGACATAATAACACCATCTCTTTTTGGAGTAACCGATAAACAATTTTTAATTTCTTTTAATAAATTAACCATTTCTGTTGTATTAGAATTAATTCCAGTTAATTGATTTATTCCACTTAAATCTCCCTTTTGTTCGGCGGTAATATCTCCAGATTTACTACTAGATCCAATTAATTCTGTTTTTATTTCTCCTTTTACTTTATCTAGTGAACCTAATTCTTTAGATAATTTCATAAGAGAATCAATTGATTTTTTATCTATTTTATCAGATACAGATGACATTTTAGACATTATATTTGATAAATTTTCAAGATCTTCTATGGATTGAAGAGCTTTTTCTATTATATCTTTTGAATTAACTAAAGGCTCAATCAAACCAATTGTTAAAAAATCTAATATAATTGAAAAATTATTTTTCATTATTGTCGCGTTCTTTTTCATACTATTTGAATCTAATTGTTTAACATTTTTAAGAAATTTTGTTGATTTACTTAATTTTTGCATTACAGAAGATATTCCTTCTACACAAGAAACTATTTTTTCAGATATTTTACTAATATCTTCAGAACTAATTTTTTGCAAATCTCCTTTATTAGCATCAACTATTATATTAACTGATCCTACTATTATTGGAATCAAATCAGAAATCTCATCTATTCCTGGTTTCATTAAATTTCCTAAAATATATCTCATAATAAATATTTCAGGAATACTTTTTTCTACACCAAAATTAGTCAATATTTCTTTAGCTTTTGTTACTCCATCAATTATTTTTGACATTGATTCTACTATTTTGCCTATATCTTCTCCTGTTTTTACAGCATCTTCTACATTAATATCTTGAATACCTGCGCCGGTTATATCAAACATAACTTTGGCATTTTCCATAACTACAGGAATTAATTTCTGTAAATATTTAGATCCTTTTTTAATACTTTTGATCAAATCATCTTTAAACCAACCACCTGGTTTTATTTTTTTAAAATAATCTGAAATTTTAGATATCCCTTCTAATAATTTTGCGAAAGACATAACGATGCTTGAAACTCCTTGAGCGGTTTTTGCAGCTTCTTCTATATTAATATTCACAACACCAACTCCAGTTATATCAAACATAACCTGTGCATTTTCCATAACTACAGGAATTAATTTCTGTAAATATTTAGATCCTTTTTTAATACTTTTGATCAAATCATCTTTAAACCAACCACCTGGTTTTATTTTTTTAAAATAATCTGAAGATTTGGAAATCCCTTCTAATATCCTCGCTAAAGACGAAACAATACTCGAGACTCCCTGAGCTGTTTTTGCTGCTTCTTCTATGTTAATATTTTCAACACCTACCCCAGTTACATCAAACATATCCTTAGAACTTTCCATAACAACAGGAATTAATTTCTTTAAGTATTTAGCTCCTTTTTTTACATTTTTAATTAAATCATCTTTTAAAAACCCACCTGGTTTTATTTTTTTAAAATAATCTGAAGATTTGGAAATCCCTTCTAATATCCTTGCTAAAGACGAAACAATACTTGAAACTCCCTGAGCCGTTTTTGCAGCTTCTTCTATATTAATACTTTCAACTCCAGCTTTAGTTATATCGAACATATCCTCAGCACTTTCCATAACTACAGGAATTAATTTACTCAAATACCAAGAACCTATTTTTACATTTATAATAAAATCATCTTTGAAACTTCCAGGTTTCATTTTTTTAAAATAATCTACTGATTTAGATATTTCTTCTAATACTTTAGCTAAAGACGAAACAATACTTGAAATTCCCCGAGCCGTTTTTGCAGCTTCTTCTATATTAATATTTTCAACACCGGTACCGGTTATATCAAACACAACTTTAGCATTTTCCATAACTACAGGAATTAATTTTTTTAAATATCCAGCACCTTTTTTTACATTTTTAATCAAGTCATCTTTAAACCAACTTGTTCTTACTTTTTTAAAATAATCTGAAGTTTTAGATATTCCCTCTAATAAATTCAATAAAGACAAGACGATACTTGAAATTCCTTTAGATGTTTTAGAAGCATCTTCTACATTAATATTTTCAACACCAGTACCAGTTATATCAAATATAACTTTGGCATTTTTCATAACTACAGGAATTAATTTCTTTAAGTAATCAGCTCCTTTTTTTACATTTTTAATTAAATCACTTTTAAACCAACCTGATTTCATTTTCTTAAAATGATCAGATGCTTTAGATACACCTTCTAATAATTTTGTTAAAGATAAAACAATACTTGATATTCCCTGCGCTGTTTTTGAAGCTTCTTCTACATTAATATTCTGAACACCTATTCTAGTTATATCAAATATAACTAAAGAATTTTCCATAACTACAGGAATTAATTTTTTTAAATATTTGGCTCCACTTTTTACATTTTTAATTAAATCACTTTCAGACCAATCTATTTTTATTTTTTTAAAATGATCTGATGCTTTAGATACCCCATCTAGAAGCTTTGTTAAAGATAAAATAATACTTGATATTCCCTGCGCCACTTTTGAAGCATCTTCTACATTAATATTTTCAACACCAGTGCCAGTTATATCAAATATAACCAAAGTATTTTTCATAATTACAGGAATTAATTTCTTTAAGTAATTGGCTCCTTCTTTTATATTTTTAATTAAATCACTTTTAAACCAACCTGGTTTAATTTTCTTAAAATAATCTGATGCTTTAGATACACTTTCTAATAATTTCGCCAAAGATAAAACGATGCTTGTAATTCCTTTAGATGTATTTACGGCTTCTTCTACATTAATATTTATAACACCAGACTTAGTCATATTAAATATAACCAAAGCGTTTTTCATAATTACAGGAATTAATTTCTTTAAATATCCAGCTCCTTCTTTTACATTTTTAACTAAATTGCTTTTAAACCAACCTGGTTTAATTTTCTTAAAATGATCTGCAGCCTTAGACACACCTTCTAATAACTTTGTTAAAGACAAAACAATACTTGATATTCCTTGAGCTGTTTTTGAAGCGTCTTCGACATTAATTCTTTCAACACCAATACCAGTTATATTAAATATAACCAAGGCGTTTTTCATAATTACAGGAATTAATTTCTTTAAGTAATCAGCTCCCTTTTTTACATTTTTAACTAAATCGCTTTTAAACCAACCTGGTTTAATTTTTTTAAAATGATCTGCGGCCTTAGACACACCTTCTAATATTCTTGATAAAGACGAAACAATATTTGAAAGTCCTTTAACTGTTTCTGAAGCATCTTCAGGGTTTATATTTCCAACACGTTTTCCAGTAATATTAATAATATCTTTAGATAAATCTAAAATCAATGGAATAAAACTTTTTATATACTTTGCCCCTGCTTTAGCTTTATCTTTTAGATCTCCAAAAATTTTAGAAAAAACTCCTGGAGAAAATCTTGATAACATTTTAGAAGCTTTTTCTGTTCCTGAAATTATTTTTTCAATAGATCTTATGGTATTCTCGATAGATTTTAATACTTTATTAGCTTCATTTTCAGATTTTTCATTAACAATTTTTTTTGCTGAATCAACAATAGATAACGCTGTTTTTAATATAACACCAATAACTGTCTTTATTACAAATCCTCCTAGTTTTATAAGAGGAACAAATAATAATAAAGCAATACTCATAGGAGCAATACTAGCTAATACAGCAGAAGCTAAATAAGTATATCGTATTATAGTAAATAAAGACTTAATTATTCCAGCAACACCTTTAGCGACCTTTGATGCTTTTTCTGGGTCCATTTTAAATACACCCATTATAGCTTCACAAATTTTCACTATTCCAGTTGCAACTAATAAAATAGCAGGAGTAAGTATTCCTAATGCTATAGCCCCTAAAGTCAAAAGACCAGCTACAAGTATTATTTGAGGACCAGAAACAAGAGCCAAAAGTCCAACTCCTGCTGCTCCCATTACTCCGGCTGTAAGTAAAGTATATAATAATATTATTCCAGCAGATTTAATTATTCCAGCAATACCTTTAGCTGTCTTTGATGCTTTTTCTGGATCTATTAAAAAACCAGTTATAAATTGACAAATTTTTATTACTGCGGTTGCAACTAATAAAACAGCAGGAGTAAGTAATCCTAATGCTATTCCCCCTGCAATTAAAGCTGCAATAGCAATCCCTATTTGTGGTCCAGCAGAAAGAATTAAAATCCCTGCTCCAGCCGCTCCCATTACTCCTGCTGCAATTAAAGTATATAATAATATTATTCCAGCAGATTTAATTATTCCAGCAATACCTTTAGCTGTCTTTGATGCTTTTTCTGGATCTATTAAAAAACCAGTTATAAATTGACAAATTTTTATTACTGCGGTTGCAACTAATAAAACAGCAGGTGTAAGTAATCCTAATGCTATTCCTCCTGCAATTAAAGCCGCAATAGCAATCCCTACTTGTGGTCCACTAAGAGCCAAAAGTCCAACTCCTGCTGCTCCCATTACTCCAGCCGCAAGTAAAGTATATAATAATATTATTCCAGTAGATTTAATTATTCCAGCAATACCCTTTGCTATTTTTTCTGCTTTTTCTGGAGTCATTCCAAAAATACTAAGAATTTTATCACTAATCCATACTAATGTAGTTCCAAGTAATAAAACAGCTGGAGATAATATTGCAATTGCCGCTGCTCCAGCTAAAATATCTTTTGCTACGCTTTTAATTCCAGCACTTCCGCCAAATTTTTTCATTATTCTTCCAATACCATACAATGCGGATGCAGCTATAATAGTTTCTACTATTATAATTCCAGTAGAAGTAATTATACTAGTAACTGTAGACGCTATCTTTTTAGCTCTTTCAGAATCCAACCCCAAAAGACTAGATATTCCTGCTCCTAATTTTAATATAATCGTACCAACAGTAATAATACCCAAAGCTAATATTGTTATTGCAGCAGCTCCATATAATAAATCGCTTCCTATAGATCTAGCCTTATTCCAATCTATTTTAAAACCTCTTGGAGGCATACCAGGCATTTTCTCAAGACTACTAGGAGATTGTAATGTTTGTTGACCTGCACTTTTAGATTCAGAACGTTTTCTAAAAAAGCTAGAAATTTTATCAATTATTCCAGATTCTGATCCTTTATTTTTATCTTCTTTAGATTTCTTGGAAAAAATACTATCAATCAGTTTATTAATTGGTCCTTTATCATAATGTTTACCAATTGTTAACAAACCAGAACTTCTTAAAAAACTAAGTAAACCAAATATAGAAAAAATATATGTCGAAAAGCGCGCAATAAATTTCAAAGAAAAAGTAATAGAATTAAGCGCACCAATTGTAAATTTCATAAAATCTTGTTCTGCAACATTTTTACCAGCATTTATTTGATCTAATGCATTTTTCATTGAAAGTTTCATTTGATCTTTTGCTGTTTTTTCATTAGACTGTTTGGTTGCTTCAGAAATTTTAGATATTTCTTTTAAAACATCTTGAATTTTAACATTACCAGCCAAAGCCCCTTCCATACTTTTAGAAATAGAATCAAATGTTTTTTTATCTAAACCTTCTATTTTAACACCAGATTCTATAGCAAGACTTAACTCTTGTTTAATGCTTCCTTTTTTCTTTTCCCAAATTTTTGATAATTCTTTTTGAGCTTCAGCATCAGACATTCTATTACTACCAGATAGACTCTGTAGTTTTTGTATTCTCTCCACTTGAGATTCTAAATCAGCCATAGATGCTGAAGCTTCTGATGCCAAGGTATCTTGAAGTTGTTTTATTTTTCCCTGTATTTCACCTTTTTTAATTTTATCTGATGTATTTTGTAATTCTCTTTGTAGATCTTTAATTTGATTTGCCGCCCCTTCACCAGTAGATTTCATCTTTTCATTAAAAGCAATCATAGAATTTTCTAGTTCTTTCCAGCCTTTTATTTTCCCTCCACTAAATAAATTTACCATACGGTCTCTATTAGGATCATTTTTGAATCTATTATACAAATAACTCATAGTATCTTCAAAAGCCTTAGATAAAACCTTTGGATCTGACATTGATCCAAGAGCTTCAGATCCCTGTTTTTTAAGTTTACTTAAAACCATAACCCCTAAAATTCCAGAATTTTGTAAACTATTATTAAAATTATCAAAACCACCTGTAAATGTATTTAACAAATCTCCTGCAACCTCAGACGCTCCTTTCATCTTATCTAATCCAGCCATTAGATTTGTAAATTCTAAAACAGCCCTTGCGCTTTCTCCAGCAACTCTTCTCATATTTTCATATATATTTTTTACACCTTCTTGTATTGAAAAAACCTTTTTAGCAGACATATCCAAATTTTTAGACACATCAGATGTTCCTCTTATTATAGATGTAACCTGACTACCTGTCATTTTTAAATCATATGCCATATTTCCAGTTTTGTCTACTAATTCTTCAAATGTCATATTAAGCTCTGTAGCACTTATAGCAGATGTTTTCAATAAACCAGATTGAGTCTTAAGATTTCCTATTCCTTTTTCATATAATGCGGTTTGAGCTTTTGCGGCCGAAACCATATCTACCATTCCTTTAGACTCTTTAACTATATGATTAGCTCTTTCAATCAACTGATTCGTTATTTGTTTTTGAGAATTAACTAATCCACCCATTGCAGTTCCAGTTCTTTGAGTAATCTGCTGAAACTCCATAGAACGACTAATAATAGCTCCGAACGACATAATACCAAGCCTTGATGCAACAGTAGATATGGCATGTGCAGCTAGCTCAAAACCATCTTTCATTTTAGATAATCTCTTATCTAATTCTCTAGATTCTTTATTAAGAGACCTAGTTGATTTATCAAGTACATCATAAGCATCTTTAATATTTTTAGGATTAATAATACCTTTTTCTATTTTTTCTTCCATAAATTTAATGTATGAATTCACATTTGATTTAAGTCTTTTTAATCTTTCTATATCTCCTTTACCTGATTCTATCATTACATCTTCTAAATTTTTAATTTGAATAATTAAATGTCTAAAATCTTTAATAATACCTGTAAACTGTTCTCTATACTCTCTTAAAATTTCAGGATTAATTTTTTCATCTTGTTTTTTAGATTCATTTAAAATATCTTGTTCAGTTGTAGTGCTTTTTGGAGGAACAGTACTTGAAACAGGGGTAGAACTTGGAATAGGTGTAGTGCTTGGAGCAATGTTGGGTTGACTTTCTTGGGTTTTTACCTTTGATGTTGTAGATATATTATTAATAGCAGATACTAACTTATCAGTTAATTTAACCAATAATCCTTTTAAATCAACAATAGGTTCATTTATATCTTTTGTTATTTTTTCAAATAAATTTTTTTCATGCTCTTCTGCAAATTTCGATGAATCTGTTATTATTTTTTTTATATCAGATATATCTTTTTCTAAATTCGTTAAAATAGGAGTTGATTTTGATTTATCTTCTTTTAAAGGGCTTATAAATTCAGAAAATAAATCTCTTAAAGTCTGATTATCCAAACCAGACACTTCTAATGGTTTTTTAGAAACATCTTTTGGTTCATTTGCCATAAATAGTATATATTTGGATTTAAAAATTAAAGATTAGAAAATATTTTCTTACTCCCAAATAACGCTAAACCATCTTATAGATTGATTTTATTTGTTTAGCATAAATTATATATTAATTAACATTTAAAAAATAACAAAAAATTATTTATTCTCACCTAGAATATCATTTAATATTTGCGGTTGTCTATTTAATACTTGTTGATTAACAGCATTTCTTATTCTTAACATTTCTTGTTGAGAATAATTTCTTATAATAGAAAGGGATTGAATCACTGCTCTCCAGTTTATTTTTTTTGCATTTATAATTCCATAAATCTTATAAGTTCTAAATGCTTTTTTAATATAAAATTGATTTTTAATAACAGTATAATTAAAAGATCTATTTCCACCCCATCTATTTAATAATGCTCTAAATACAGGAAACGTTAAATAATGAAGATTTAATCCTCCTATTCTTCCATCGTTTGTTAATCCAGTGCTTATTATAACTGGATATGGATCGTGTTTAAAAAAAGAATAATTAAAAGATATAACTTCCCCAGCAACAACGTTATTGGAATTAATAGTAAATATATTTTGTACTAAATCTGGAACCTTTTTTAAAAATAAATCAGCCATAATTCTTATTTATATAATAATAGGAGATATTTATGGATAATTATTTAATAAAAAACGATGAAGAAAAACAAATTGAAGTAAAAAATGAAATAGAAAATAATGTTGGAGATATATTTTCAAATGATGATATGAAAAATATGCTACGTAATATAATAAAAGAATGTGATGATAACAGAAAAGAGGCATTAGATTCATATTATATATTTAAGGATATGATATTAAATAGTGGAGATTTTGATTCATCTAGTTCTACAAAAGAACAATTAGCAATATTATTACAAACAGCTCAATCTTCAAGTGATTCTAAAATAAAACTATTCGAGTCAGTATTAAGAGCAAAAATAAAGCAACAAGTAGAAAGAGACAAATCAAAATCTAAACAAAGCGGAATATTTGGAGGATTAGATAGAAGATCGTTATTAAAAGCATTAGATGAAACTAAAGACTTTTTAGAATTAGATATAGAAGAAAAACAAGAAGAAATAAAAAATATTAATGAAAATCAAGAATTTTCAATTAAATCTGGGGATTTTTAATTATTAAATAATATATAGTTTTATAATATTTTATGAGTCTGGAGAAGTAATAATGAAAAGATATGTCATAAGCTCTTGGATTGATCAAACAAAAAATCCGTTTATAGAACATTATCCTATGATGGAAGCTCCAATAGATCAACCTATTCCAGAACCAGATACTTTTCAAGGAACAGATCAACAAGATATTCCTCAAGAAATAGAACCTTCACAAGAACCTGATATACAAAATAATCAAAAAATAACAAATCAACCTCAAATATCACAAAATCCAACACAAAATGATTATTATGATAATAATGAAACAGAAGACGAAGAACCAATAATTGATTTTGAAGTAGAAAAAATGGATTATATAAGATTATCCATAAATCAAAAAAACGATGAAATGATGGATAAACTCATTCAAATGAGAGATATAGAAGATTTAACTCCAGGACAATATAAATTTATAGAAGATAATATGCAAATATTATCCCTATCTAGAGATATAGATTTTGGAGATTGTAAAAAAAAGATTTATAAATCAATAAAATCTCAATTTGAATCATTAATACAAGGACAAGAAGAAACAGAAGATCAATATCCTGAAGAACAATATCCAAAAGAACCTTATCAAAATATTAAACAAGAAATTCCACAAGATATTCCAGAAGAACCAAAGACTAGTAACCAACCAATGGATATGGAAAATATCCCAGGACAAGAAGGACAACCAGAAGTCTCTTCATATAATGCTGCATGGAATTTAAAAGGAATATTGTTAAAAGAAGCTCCTGAAATAGAAATTCCAGATTTACCTGGACCTGATAATGTTCCATCTGTTCCTGGAGGAGATTCTATTTCTGGAACAGAAGTATTACAAATTATATCAGATGAAATAGAAAAATATAATGAAATTAATAATGTATTTTTAAAATTACCAAGTTTTTATTCTATGAAATCTGATTTATTTAGAAAAATAATATGTTCATTAACAAACGGAATACAGGTAGGATCTGGTGGAACATTAGAAGATATATTTATTCCTATATCTGAGGGAGGAGACGGAATAAAAGTTTGTACTAGAATATATACAGATTTTGGAAATATACAAATAGGAAAATGGTCTATAAAGTATAATGATCCAGAAAAATATTTATCAGAATCAGAATTAGAAAAATTAAACTATTCAGGTTCGCCAGAAGAAAAAGAAGTATTAAGGAAAAGGGTTATTATAGAATCTATAGCAGAAAATTTTAAAGATAAAGTATATATTGTTTTTATAACAAACCCAAATACTGGAGAAATACATCAAATAGGATTTAATTTTTCTAATTTAGTAAGAGATGGATGGAAAAACGGATATATTTCTGTTAGCTTCAAAGCAAATGTTGGAAAAGGAGAAGCTGGCGTAAAGATAGATGGAGAATTAATAGATCTACAAAATATAGAAATAGAATTTATTAAAGAAAATCCAGACAAAATAGATAAAGAGGGAAGACCAATAAAAGATTATATTGAATTAATGAATCTTACAAATGGATATTTATATCTTTCTATAATAAGAGAAGAGTTTGATAATTTAATTAATGTTTCTCAAAATGGAATATTTTATAAAAACAAACAATTTGACCAAGGAAGAGAAGAATTGTTAAAAATACAAAGATGTATCCCTGATATTAAAGAAATTTTATTAAAAAAATGCTAAGAAGGATAATATGAAGCTTATAACTTTTAAAGAATTTATAGAAGAAGATAAAGACATAAAAAGTAATAATGATAAACTAGAAAAAGTATATAGATTACTTTCTTCTATTAATAATTTTAGAGTTTCAAAATCTATAGATGAATATCTTCCTAATTCATATTTATTTGTACAAATACCAATAAATTCTAAATTTAAAGAAGATTTTAAAAAAATAAATCTTGGAATAAGAATATATGTAATTAATAAAAAACTAAGTTTCAGGCTTCAAAATGGATTTAAAGGAAATCAAATAGGTCCAGCAAAACAAATAGAATTTCAAGAAGAAATAGAAAATATGATAGATAAAGGAAAAACAGAAGACCAGGCTTATAATGAAATATTAAGAAATTTACCAAATAAATTAAAAAGATTCATGCAAGATGTTTATTCTAATATATTAAAAAAATATAATAATAAAAACATTGATCAAAAAGATATGGAAATAGAAAGAAATATTATAACAAGTATGTGGAATAACTTAGATTTAGATCTTAAATTATAATTAAAATAATTAAAAAGCGCCTGTAGGAGTCGAACCTACTATCTTGAGTTTATGAGACTCACGTATGATTCCGTTCTACCCAGGCGCAATAATTACCTTTTTAACTTTCGATTCTTATTAAATTCATAAACCTCTTCAATTGGAATAATTTTTGCAACATTTTTTCTTCTTTGTTTTTTAATGTTTTCTATTACATCTCTTATATAATTATCCATACTTAAACATTCTATTACGTCGCTTAATTTTTCATGATCTTTAATAACTAATATTGGATATATAAGACATTTAAATTTCGATGATAATTGATTTTCTGAAATTACAATCTCGGCGTCTTCTACCGAATCAAAAACTTGCTCTTTGAAAACGGATATATTTGTAGGTATTTTGATAATATTGTCTAATAATATAATAACATACTTTTTCAATATAGGATAATTATTTACCATATAATCCATATTAATATATTCATTATCAATATCATTATTATTAAAATCAAAATAAATCGATTTTTTTTTCAACAATTTCTCCATTTTACAAATACTTACAATGAATATTAATAAAAACATGGAACAAAAACATAATAATAGAAAATATAAAAATAAAAGTTCCTTGAGATTTCTTTTCTTCTTTGCTCATACCATATATTCCAAATATTATACCAAGAAGTGGAATAAACATAGATCCAATAATTATACCAATAACAGACGCTATACCCCATTTTCTAGGAATTATAGATTTTCTACCACAAGCTGTACAAATCAAAGCATTATCGTCTGAAAACTTTCCACCACAATGAATGCAATACATTTTTGTCCTCCTTTATTCTTCTATTATAAATTTAGGATCATCTTGTCCTAACATTTTTCTTATCATATTTCTTCTGGATGCATTGGTCCCTGCACATTCTCTAACATCGGGTAAATCTTTTCTTTTAACTCTTCCGCAATTTTTACATATAACATATGTTTTATTTTTATCTTTATCTTTATAATAAAATATCCATTCGCATTTTTTCTTATCTTCAATATCAACCATCATACTCTCTTTTAAACCAACCACACTGAATATTATTCATTATAATAATATGAAACAACTCAAACCCTTGTTTTCCTAAATCATTTATTTCATTTTCTCTAATAGTTGCTGTAATTTCATTATTTTTTTCCTCTAATGTTTCTAAAGAAATAAATTTATATTCAAATCTTTTCAAATGATTTCCTTTACTATTCTTAATAAATCAGTATAATTTTTAGCCACTTTATATTTACCACTATAGTTTTTATTCCAAGGTTGTGAAAATAATATCTTATTATCTGAAATATTTCTTTCTATATTTCTAATATCATCATCTACAAATATATCCATATAACATCTTTCTTTATCTTGTGTTAAAATAGTAGTTTTAAATAAATCAGGAAAATGCTTTTTTACCCATTTTATTTTATCAGAATATGTTATTGGAGAAAAAGAAGATGGTTTAGATATAAACCACACTTTCAATCCTAAATTTAATAAATTATTTATAAGAAAAGTTGATCCATTATATGATTTAAGATTATAAAAATATCCCTCCTTTCCATATATTTTTCTTATTTCATCTATCTTATCAGGAAATTGTTTTTCTAAATTATAATCTTTAATAGAATCGTAATCTACTCCTAATTTTTTACAAATAGGAGACATAAAATCCACTATAACACCATCCATGTCTAAACCTATATGTTTCATTTATAATATGGAGCGATCGGGAGGATTCCAACCCCCATCTTCGCTATGGATAAGCGATGTGTTAATTTACACCACGAACGCAATATTACTCCCATTCTATTATAGAATCTAAAACTCCAATTTCCTTTAAATATTTCTCTATATCAAATGTAGACATCCATTTCCAACCCAATAAATATTCATCAGTTATAGTTATAACCCAACGATTTCTATCTTTACTACCATGATTTAAAATCTTCTTTATTTGATTTTCATTTAAATCACTTAATTTAATTTTAAAATTATTTTTCATAACGCTTAATTAATAATTTATTTAATTCTTCAATATCTCCTTTAAATTCATATTTATTAGGACATAATTTTGAAAAACCATTTGATTCTAAATTCTCTCTAATACTAAAATCTGGAACCCTTTTATATTCACAAGGATAAGCTTCACTTATAGTATATATAATATTTTTAAAAGTTATATCATCTATATCAGCAATTTCACCATCAATCATTAAAATTGTTTTTGCTTTATTTTTTTCTATAATTTTATTTATTATTTCTATAATCATAGTTTTTAAATTATTAACTATTAATTATTTTTCCTATATAATAAATAAAACATTCATTACAATTTCTTGTAACAAACATATAATTTTTAATTGATGAAAATATCATATTAATAATATCATAATTAATTGATTTTATAGAATTTAAATCACTAAAATATTGTTTTCTTGTAATATCAAATAAACTATCACATGTTTTATCTTTATTATATAAATTCCTCAAAATCTGACCACTATTTATTTTTATTAATAATGGATTTTTAAAAATATTTATATTAATATCATATTCCTTATATATTTTATATAAATTCTTTGTTATAAAAACACATTTTTTTAATATCTCATTACAATAATATAATGTTGCAATTGTTGGATCTAAACTATAAATAGATTTTGTATTAATTAAATATTCATTTGAAACATCGCCAATATTAATATTCATAAACTCAATATTTTCATATATATTTCTTAATTCTGGAAAAAAATTAATAATACCACTTTCATCTACTATATGACTTAAATTACTTTTTATTACAATATTATTAGATATCAAATTCAATTTTTGTAATAAAACTATAATTTCAATATATTTTACTATTGCTAATAATGCAACTTCATTATTATAACTTCCTATAATAAAAATATCTGACTTATATTTATCTTTACTTTCATTTTCGTTATAAATAAATCCATCTAATATTTTGCTACATTTAAATTCAACATTTTGTTGTAATTTATCATAAAAATCTTTTCCAAAACCAATATAATATTGAAAATCTTTATAATTAGAAATATCATCTAATGACTCTAATAACCAACAAGCTAAATACACTTTTTTATTTGCATTAATTTTATTATTATTATATAATTCTAAACTATCACAAAATAATACATCATATGAATCATTTTTATCATTTCTAATATCTAATAAACCACAATTAATTAAAAATAATTCCATTAACTTATTATTTAATAATAAATATGTTTTATTTTCCATAATAATAATATATATAAATTTTTATAATAATTTAAATTTTTTTATAGGTCTATTTGGAATCATTGTTTTATAATTTTAATATTAAATTTATAATCAATTAAACATATACACAATTAACACATTATTTTAATACAAGATTTAATTATAATTATAATTTTAAAAAATAAGTTTTTATATTTTTTATATTAAAAAACTTGTCAAATTCATTAAAATAATTATAAAAAATATCCAATCTTTTTAATAAAAATGAATCATTTATATTGCAATTTCTATGTCTTGTTTTAAAATATTTTGTATATTTATTTATACCAGCGAAATGTAAAAAATATTTATTACAAATATCTTTTACAAAAGCCAAACCTCCAATTAATTTTATATAACATATATTTAAGTATTCGAATGGAATATTGATTCTATGAAATATAATATTAAAAATATCTTTATCACCAAAAAATATATGAAAATAAAAATCAGATCTCTTTATTATATATAAAGACAATAACATTGGTAAGTAATGATATTTTTTATTTATGTAAACTTGTCCGACTTCTAATGTTGGAAAATTATCATTATATTCAACATTTGAAAATTTCCATATTTGACTTTTATGACTAAAACTTAATCCTCCTATTATATTATTATTAAAATCATATAATTTTCCATCATTCCAAAATATGCATTTATATTTTTTATATTCTTCTAATTCGAACAGGTTTTCTGGATTAACAAGAGGAAAACTATCAACATCTAGTTGTATAACTTCTTCAAATTTGCTATAAAACATTGCATAATTTTTAATCATCCATCCTCTAAATCTATGACAAATAAATTTTGTATCTAAACATTCTCTAAATTCTATATCTAACGAATTAAAATATGACAAGAACTTGTTTCTTATATTGTTATCTATTTCATCTGGATAATTCCATATTTCTATAGGTAAATTAATATTTAAATCTCTTAATATATTTAATTGAATATATAATAAATAGTAATGATCTTTTCCACAAGATATAACTATTCCTCTACCTTTCCAATTCTCTTTGTACTCTATATTTCTACATATTTCTATTTCTCTATCTAAATTATTAATTTCATTTAATACAACATTTTCTGGAAAAATATAAAAAGAACTATAAATTTTATTAATACTATTTTTATATTCATTAAAATTTAAGTTTAAAAAATTATACATTATAAATTTATAAAATTATTTAATAAAAACAATTTTTTATTATTAATAAATTTATTAATAATATTTCTTTCAATATCCCAAAGATGTATTTTAGAATGATTATGTTGTTCATTATAATAATGACCACTTTTACCAAAATCAAATCCACAAATATATATATTATCAAATTCATTATTTAAAAACATAAAATATAAAATTGTCATAATACCAGTACTTAAAGAATATACTTTTCCATTTATATTAAAATTAATATTTGGATTTAATTCTTTGATTAAATTATTTATTTTATTTTCATGTATTAAAAACAATTTATAATAATATTTTTCTTTAATTTTATTAAAACTGATATCATTATTAATTTTAGTTTCATTAACTATAAAAATAATAATTTTATCTACAATATCAAAGAATTTAAATATATTAAAATTTTTAAAAATATGATCGTATCTAATACTTATTATGTTTGTTTTATGTCCAACTTTATTATAATAACCATCTAATACAAAATTATTTATTCTACAAATACAGTTGAATTTATCTATTATGATCCCATAATTATTCTTTATATTTCCATTTCCTACTATAACAATATTTTTCATAAACATTATTATTTTAAAATATTATTTTAAATAAATAAAAAAAATACATTAAATACTATTATATAACATATGAATAAAATTAATTTAAATAATTTTATTATTAAAATAGATAATTATAATTATTTTAATACTTTTACGAAAAAAATTTTAAACATAAACGATAAAATTGAAAATTTTAATAAATTTTATTTTTTAAAAAACCAATCTATAAATCTTGTTTATAAACATTTATTTAAACCTATCAGTAAAATAAAAATTAGTATAATACCAACATTTAAATGTAATTTATCATGTGATCACTGTTATGTTAAAAATAATATAATTGATATAAATATCAATGAAAATATAAAAATTAATTCAAATAATATAAAATTATTTGTAAAAAAAATATTAAATAAATATAATATTAATAATATAGATTTATCATTTACTGGCGGCGAGTGTTTATTAAATTATGATTTGTGTAATAATATATTAATTAAATTAAAAAAGTTTCTTAAAAGTAATAAAATAAAATATTCTTCGGCAATAGCAACAAATTTATATATAGATTTAGATAATTATATTATTAATTTTTTAAAACAACTAGATAAGATAATGATAAGTGTAGATGGACCAGAATATATACATAATAATCAAAAAAAATCATATTTTAATAATGAAAACTCTTTTAGAAAAACAATACAAAATATAATTATATTACAAAAACACATCAATATAAATAAAATATATGTTCAAGGAGCTATTACTAAAAACGATCTTTTTAATAAAAATGTAATTTATGATTTTGTTTATATAATGAAAAAATTAAATATAAATGAAAACAATTTTTCTATAGGACACAGGTGTCCAACAAATATAAATGATGATAATTATGAAATAGATTTAGAATATTTTAAAAATCATTTTTTTAAATTAAAAATCGGCCCATATTCATATTTTAATAGATGTTGCGGTTTTAGGTATATGTCAAATTTTATTATTTCTCCAAACGGAAATATATCTACAAATTATCATGATATAAATAATTCTATTATAGGAAACTTAAATTCTACAATAAATGAATTAGAAATTAATTATAAAAAATATATACTAAATAATATGCCAGTTTTAAAAGACGAAAGTTGTATGAATTGCCCAGCTCTTAATTATTGTTGGGGAAAATGTTTTATATATAGCAAATATCTATATAAAAACAATCCATCTAAATATTGTGATAGAAAAAAAATAATCAATTTATTAAAAAAAAGCATAAAAAATAAATATAGAAGGATAATAAATTGAAAATAGATACAAAAAATTTTTTAATTAAAATTCATAATAATATATATTTCAATACGTTAAATAATAAAATTTATAAAAAAGAAAATGGAATTATATTTAAAAACATTAATGATTTTTTAGAAAATATAAAATTTTTTGATATTTTTCAACATATTAATATTACTATTATACCAACATTTAGATGTACCCTAGAATGCTCTCATTGTTTTATAAAACAAAATTTAGTAAAATATAATGAAAAAGAAAATATAAATTTAAACAGAAACAACATTATTAAATACATACATTCTTATAACCAATCATATAAAATTAAAAGTATTAATGTTGTTTTTGTTGGCGGAGAGCCTCTTATAAACTATGAATTATGTAATAATATATTAGATGAATTGATAATTTTTTGCAAAAAAAATAATATCAAATTAAAATCTAGTGTTTCTACTAGTTTATTTATTAATATAAACCATGATATTATTAATTTTTTAAAAAAAAATAATAGTATTATGATAAGCGTAGACGGAAATGAAAATTCTCACAATAATCAAAGAAAAAGTAATGATTCATATATAAATAAAAATCCATTTAAAAAAACAATAGAAAATTTAAATGAAATAATTAAATATATAAGTATTAAAAACATTTCAATAAATTGTTCCTTGAGTAATAATTTTTTAAAAAATAAAAATATTATAGATGATGTTAATTACATAATGAATTTCTTGAAAATAAAACAATATAAAATACACTCAATATGTCCTGTAAATAAAAAAGACAAAGAGTATTTTAATAATAAAAAACTTTTTATAAAAGGATTTAATGAAAAAAAGTTTAATAATAAAAGTCATTACAGGTGGTGTTGCGGTTTTAGGTATATGTCAAATTTTATTATTTCTCCAAACGGAAATATATCTACAAATTATCATGATATAAATAATTCTATTATAGGAAACTTAAATTCTACAATAAATGAATTAGAAATTAATTATAAAAAATATATACTAAATAATATGCCAGTTTTAAAAGACGAAAGTTGTATGAATTGCCCAGCTCTTAATTATTGTTGGGGAAAATGTTTTATATATAGCAAATATCTATATAAAAACAATCCATCTAAATATTGTGATAGAAAAAAAATAATCAATTTATTAAAAAAAAGCATAAAAAATAAATATATACAATTAAAAATAAAATAAAGGAGAATTAATTATTATGCCAGTATCTAAAAATACTATAAATTTTATGGAATCTATTACAGATAAAAAAAATATATCAAACAAAAACATCAAAATAATATCAAAAAAAATAAATAAACAAATTAAAGGAGCAAAAGGAGATTATCCACAAACATCACCGGCAATTAGCACATCATGTAGTTGTTTTCCATATTGTTTGGCTCTTGCTCAACAACCAGCATGCTTTTAATTATATTATAAACAATAAATATATTATGAGATTACTTTTTTTATAGAATCTATAAAAGAAACATTAATATCTTCATTTTTAAATTCATTTTTGTTATTATTTAATAAATTTATAATATTATCTATAATATAAAAGCATATATGTTTATAATACGAAATATGTTCCATATATTTATCTCTATAAGAATTAATTAAATAATCACTTTCTATTATTTTTTCTTCATTTCTACTAATAAAAAAATTTCTACTAGTAGAACTAAAAATACATTTATTTAATATGTTTTTATTACAATAAAGTAGTGATATATTATTATCAATACAAAATATTAAACTTGTATTTTTTAAATATTCATAGGAATAACAAAAATCTATATTTAAAAAATTTATAGAATTATATATATCAATATCAGGTTTTGCAAATAGATTTATTTTACTTGTTTCTAATTTCATTAAATTGCTTTTAATATTAATTGAATCTTTAATTTTATTAAATTTAAATAATAAAGATATATATTCTATAAATTGCATTATTAAAATTGAATTAATTTCGTTATTAATATTCCCTATTATAAAAATATCAGAATAATATCTTTCTTCTTTATTAATTCTATTATCTATAAATCCATCTAATATTTTACTACATTCAAAACCAGTATTTTTTTGTAATTTATCATAAAAATCTTTCCCAAAACCGATATAATATTGAAAATCTTTATAATTAGAAATATCATCTAATGATTCTAATAACCAACAAGCTAAATACACTTTTTTATTTGCATTAATTTTATTGTTATTATATAATTCTAAACTATCACAAAATAATATATCATACGAATCATTTTTATCATTTCTAATATCTAATAAACCACAATTAATCAAAAATGATTCCATTAACTTATTATTCAATAATAAATATGTTTTATTTTCCATAATAATAATATATATAAATTTTTATAATAATTTAAATTTTTTTTTTATAGATCTATCTGGAATCATTGTTTTATCAACAAACTTAATTTCTAATGTCAACCCATATTTTAATAATTTATCTTTTATATTTTTTATAATATCATTATTTAGATTATAATCTAAAATAGAACACCTTGATATTTTACAACAATTATTTTTATAAACTTTATCAAAATTATACCAAAACAAATCCCAATTAAATAATTTTGAATAATAATGTATTGTAACAATAAAATATACTTTATGATTAAAATTTTTTAATTCAAATAAAAATTTATCTAAATTATTATAATCACAAATTAAAGAAGTAAATATATGTATATCTTTATTTAATTGATTTAATTGATATATATCTTCCCTATATAATGGTTCTCCTCCAACTAAAAAAAAATAAGATCTTATTTTAGAATTAATATTGTTTATAAAATCAATAAAATCAATAATATTTACTCTATGTATTGGAAAATTATATTTTACAGTATTATCAGAATGAAAACAATATGGACAAAAATTTTTACAATAATCAGTAATAGTTAACTGCCAATTTACATAATTAACTTTTTCTCTTACTTTATTAATATCTGAGTCTCTAATAGTAAAATTTTTATCACACTGTATACATCCAAGCTGATCACATTTTTTTATTTCCCAATCTTTATTAAAATCATAATTATAAATATCTGATATATTGTTTTTCATTCTTGAAAAACATCTATATATCTTTCCATCAGATGAAACTATAATCCTGTTATATCCAGCAGAACAATATAATAAGTTTTCCATAATTATTATATTATATATTATCATATATATAATATTTCAATTTTATTAATAATTTTTTAAAATCTATATATAATAATCTAAATTTATTTGAACTATTTTATATACAATATAAACATTACATATTATATACAATTTTAATTATTAAAGAATTATTAAATTTTTTGAAATACAATAAACACAATCGTTTTTATTATATTCTGTTAACTTAGTATGTCTATTAATACTAACATTATATTTCTATTGAATTTTACATTTATTTTATTTACAATACATTATTATATTAATAATCATATAAAATTAAAATTATAAATATAAAATAATTTATTTAATATAAATTATATAAATAAATGAACAAAAATTTGTTATATAAAATTAAAATATAAAGAATGATAAAGAATAATATTAAAAAAAATAAAATTTATAAACTTTCAATATATTTTTTCATTTGTTTACGTTTAACATTTTTATCACAATATTTAGATGGTTCATTTTTATGTATAATATTTTCTCTAGAACATCCACCCCAACAAATTGCTAAATATTTACATTTTATACATTTATTATCTTGTAATATTGGCATATTTTTTATAATATATTGCTTATAATTATATAATATTTCTTTTATATTAGATTTGATGTTTCCAATTTTTGAATTTTCAACAATATCATAATAATTCGTATATATATCTCCGTTAGGATTAATAATAAAACTTTTATTATATCTGTAAGAACAACAAGGATTTGTTCTATAATAATTTTTCAATATATTTTTATTATAATATTGTTTTTCTTTATTATTTAATGGTAATAAATATGGAAATTTAATTCCTAAACTTATATTTTTAAAAGGAATTTTTAAAACATGGTTTAAAATAAAATAATAATCTGATACTACAGACTTATTTTTAATATCTGTAGAATCAAGACAGCCCCGAATACTAATTTTATTCTTATTATACCCAAATTTAATTATTTGTTGTAAATTTTTTATGGTTACTTGAAATGGAGATTTTCCAAAATTAATAGTAGGTATTCTATATAAATCATGTGTTTTTTGATTTCCATCTATACTAACAGCAATATGATTTAACATTTTTATTAAATTTATTATATCTTGATTCAAATTAACATATAAACTTGTAGATATACTAGATATTAACTTTATTTTTCTATTTTTACAAAAATTATCTATATCTTTTAATATATTTAAACAAACTTTTGGTTTTAATAACGCTTCTCCTCCTAAAAAAGTAATATAAATATTTTTAATTAAAGGATTTTCTATTAAATAATTATATAAAAATTTTGTTATATTTTTAGAATTAATTTTACATAGTTCTTTTTCATTAACAGATAATATGTTGTTTTTAACATAACAAAAATTACAAGATAAACCACATTTCCAAGTAGGAATAATAATTAAATGTATTATTGTTGGAGTTTTGAATAAGACGTTTTCTATACATTCCCTTTCTTGACCTTTTAAAAAAAAATTTTTTTTATATAATGATGTTTTTGAAGATATTAAAATTTTTTTTCTAGTTAATGAGTTTATTAAATAATTTCCCTTACAATATATAAAATTATTCAATAATTTTTTCATTTATTATGTAATATCCTCTCATCATTAATATAGATTTAACAATTTTATTATTTGGAATATTAAAATATAAATTAATACTTTCTCCATTTTTGAGTTCATAATAATTATCATTATATAATGTAAAATTTGTATTATTTAATGGAAATTCTCTATATAAATTTCCATTATTATCTATATAATCCATATAAATAATATTTATATATGAAACTTCTTGTTTTTCTTCAGACACTATAATATTATCATATACATCATTAATATATAAAGACTGGAATTCACTTTTTTCAATACAATTATAATTTCTTAATATTTCTCCTAAATATATTTTTTGATTATTTTTTATTCCATAAATTAATGGACAATCTAGACATGTAACGCCCGGAGGGGTCCATTCCGCCGGAGGAGGCTCCGGCGGAGGATATTTGGATAATTTTTCCATATTTATAGATCTAATTTCTTTTATATTATAACCTTTACCTTTATAATGCAAAATATCTTTACAAAACTTTAATGTTTCTAATGATTGATTTGTTTTCATAATTTTTCTTTCCTTATCTATATTTAATATTATAAATTACATTTTTAAAATCATTGCACAAAGAATTATTAAAACTTTTAGAAATATTATTGTTTTTAAGAAAACTTAATAAATTTTCATCTAGACCGTTTTTCGAATATGAAAATGGCGTAAAATATATACTTTTATTATAATAATAATTCATTAAACTTAAATTATATACAAGAGAAGCTTTTTCGTATAATGTAATATATCCAGCTTTAAATATTTCTATCAAATCATTTTTTGTATTAAGAGGATTAATATTGAAATTATTTAATATATAAGACACTTTATGCCAACATATAATGGTTTTTTCTCTAATTATAGGTATTATATTAATATAATTATTAATATCTAATGAATAAATAATTTCAGAACTTAATATAAATTCATTAATAGAAGAGTCTTGTATTATTTTTATTTTATCATACAAAGATTCGTATTCTTTACGAAACGATCTGGCAACCACATTATTATCAATATCTTTATTAATTTTAATATTTGTATAAATATTATAATTTTTATTAAAAAATTTTTGACTAATATATAAATAAGATAAAAATAAAAATATTATATAATCCTTAAATATATTATATTCAATATTACTAGATAATATCAATACTTGTCCTTTATTTATATTTATATTATTATCAAATATAAATCCATCTAATACTCTGCTGCATTCAAAACCAGTATTTTCTTTTAATTTATCATAAAAATCTTGTCCAAAACCAATATAATATTGAAAATCATTATAATTAGAAATATCATCTAATGATTCTAATAACCAACAAGCTAAATACACTTTTTTATTTGCATTAATTTTATTGTTATTATATAATTCTAAACTATCACAAAATAATATATCATACGAATCATTTTTATCATTTCTAATATCTAATAAACCACAATTAATCAAAAATGATTCCATTAACTTATTATTTAATAATAAATATGTTTTATTCGACATAATAATAATATATATTAAATTAAAAAATTTTTATAAATTTTTTTATAGATTTATTTGGAATCATTGTTTTATCAACATGTTTAATTTCTAATCTTAAATTATATTTTAATAATTTATCTTTTATATTTCATTATATAGATTATAATCTAAAATATAACACCTTGATATTTTACAGCAACTGTTTTTATAAACCTTATCAAAATTATACCAAAATAAATCACAATTAAATAATTTTAGTTTTCTATTTTTAAAAAACACTTGTATATCTTTTCATCAGATAATGTCATATTAGTTAAATCAATATAATAAATCTTTAATAATTATAATATATTAAATTTATAAAAATATAATTTTTTAAAACTATAAAACAATATATATTATAATATATATATTATGGATTTAAATAAATATTATAAATTATATAAATCTTATCTACTAACTGCGAATTATAAACTACTATCAATATTAATAAATAATTCTATATATTTAAATGAAATTAATAAAAATTTATATTATATATACAATAATTCATTTAAAAATAATAATCATACAGTACATGAATTAAAATCTAATGGTTCAACAAAATATCTTCTTTCTAAATACAAATGGGGTCCAAATTTTAGGATTATATGTGATTTGATATGGAATTATATTCATAGATTTTATAATGTACAAAACAAGTTATATTTAAGAATATATAATATCAATTCATATATTAATGATAAAGAAATACAAGCCGAGGGAAAAGTTTTTTATATTAATACACATAATAATTTAAAAAATTTTTATTATTTAAATAATGTTTGTTATATATGTACTCCTATGACATTACATGAACTTTTAAGATATGATAATTTTATAGATTT
>ERZ795031.332-NODE-332-length-61089-cov-13.105957_pt1 | contig 61089 bp, 43 predicted proteins | sample MGYA00375123_ERZ795031 | MGnify/ENA primary metagenome ERZ795031 (study PRJEB30166, sample SAMN05720159) | activated sludge metagenome | isolation source: anaerobic digester from wastewater treatment plant | place: USA | collected 2015-04-21 ...
ATGCTCAAGGCAAGCAGGACGGTGACGAAGGCTGTCGGCTTCGCGAAAAACATGGCAAAAGCCTAGTTGCAAATCGTTTTGCGTCAAGGGAAAAAAGCACCTTCGCGCAAAACATTTCAGGGCCGGGCGGACGCGATTGATGTTAATAATGGCGTATCTGGACAGACGGGACGCGGTTCCCGGCTGCGGACGCATTTCTTGATGCAGCGCGTTACGGCATTTTGGGGGTTCAGATGGACTTGATAACCAAGTTGAAGGGTGCCTGGTATCTTGGTGGAACCATCATCTTCGGCTCGGTCAAGTACGCCTTCAGGCGTGCGTCGGTCGAACGCAGGTTTCGCAGGAACACATTCAACAAGCCGTTCCAGATCGGGGGGCTGCACAGAACGTCGGAACTGGAATCAGGGATGATGTTCGAATTTGAAAACGCCTTTCTCGAGGTGGTCTTCGTAATGCCCGGCGTGCCCCGGCTGACCTGGACCCCCGGCGAGCTTCCGCTGAACTACGCGGTTTCACGCAGCGAATTTCCGCCGGTGCAGGTTCGAATGGCCAGGGAAGACGAATACCATGTGCTGGAAAGCAACGGACTCATCGTCACGGTCAAGCCGGACGGAAGCATTACGTTCACGCACGACGGAACGCTGCTGCGACACGACCATCCCCCGCGGATGATGAAGGCGGGCTGGAACACCAGAACCGACATGGCGGCGGACGAGGCCTTTTTCGGCATGGGCATGAGATCGCATGGCTTCAACGTCCGTGACGGCGTCTTCAAGATGTGGAACCGTGAGCCCCAGGGCGCCTACGCGCCGGGCGACGATCCTCTTTACGTGTCGTCGCCGGCCTACCTTTCGGTGTCTCCGCGGGGTTCATACCTGGCCTTCTTCGACAACACCTTCCAGAGCGTCTTTTCGTTCAAGGGAAGGATTGACTGCCAGTTCACGGGCGGCGCCGTAAGGTATTTCATGTTCGCCGGAACACCCGAGGAGAACGTGATGCGCTTCTACGACCTGGTCGGCCATCCAGCGATGCCGCCGCGATGGGCTCTGGGATTCCACCAGTGCCGCTGGTCGTACATGAGCGACGCCGAAGTTCGCCAGATAGCCAGTGGTTTTGAAAGCAACGACATGCCGGTTTCCGCAATCCACATGGATATCCATTACATGGACGGTTACCGGGTCTTCACCGTTGACAAAGCCAGGTTCCCGGATCTTGGGGCGTTGGCCGCGGAGATGGACGGAAAGGGAATCCGGCTGGTCACGATCCTTGATCCCGGGGTCAAGATTGATGACCAGTATCCGCTTTACCGCGAAGGATGCGAAAAGGATCTTTTCCTGCGGGTTCCGGACGGTTCGCATGTTGAATCGCTGGTCTGGCCGGGCTGGTGCGCATTCCCCGACTTTTCCAGCCCCGCGGCCCGCGAATGGTGGGCCGATCAGTACAAGTTCCTGCTTGACCAGGGCATTTCCGGTTTCTGGCACGATATGAACGAGCCTGCCGGTTTTGCGGCGTGGGGCGACCACACACTTCCGACCGCAGCCGTCCATAACCTGGAAGGACGCGGTGGAAGCCACCTTGAAGCCCATAACGTCTATGCGCTTGGCGAGGCGATGGCGGGTTTCGACGCGCAGAAGAAATTCCGCCCGGAAAGGCGCCCCTGGATTCTGTCAAGATCCGGATGGCCTGGACTGGCCCGGTACGCATGGCACTGGACCGGCGACAGCGAAAGCAACTGGTGGAGCCTGGCACAGACATTAAGGATTGCTATGAACCTGGCTGTGTCGGGAATTCCCTATACAGGCGCGGACATCGGCGGGTTCGGCGGACGACCCGACAGGGAACTGTACCTGCGATGGTTCCAGGCGTGCTCGGTGCTGCCCTTCTTCCGGGTTCACTCGGCGTTCTTCACACCGCGACGCGAACCGTGGTGCTTCGACGACGAGGTGACACGAATCACCAGGGAACACCTGCGGCGCAGGTACCTGCTGATGCCGGTGTGGTACTCGCTTGCGGCCGGCGCGACAAGAACCGGGCGCACGCCGATCCGCCCCATGTTCATGGAAGACGTCAGCATGGTCAGCGTCGATGACCAGTTCATGGTTGGCCGCGCCCTTCTGGCCGCCCCGGTCGTCGAGAAGGGTGCCAGGGACAGGTGCATCAGGTTCCCGGAAGGCAACTGGTACGACTTCGAAACGGGTGAATTCATTGAGGGCGGGAAGAGGCGCTGCGTCAAGGCTCCGCTGGACTTCATGCCTCTGTATGCCCGCGAGGGCTCCATCGTCCCGGTTGATCCGTCCGCCGGCCCGGCAGAGGGCGACTACGCGCGGATTGAGCTTCGGGTGTTCATGCCGAACGCGGACGGCATATTCCCCGGGGGCGAACTTTTCCGCGACGCCGGGGACGGTTACGGGCCCTGGCTGCTGGAACGGTTCGAACTTGCCAGCGAGGAAGCCACCACGACGATTTTCAGGCACGCTTCAGGCGACTTCAAACCGGCCTGCGATCACTTCGTGATCCGCACCATCGGCGACGACGAGACCGCGGAAATCAAGGTCGACGGCGTAGCGGTGGAACGCACGGACGGGGTGTTCGTGGTGCCGGCAACGTTTGAAAAAATTGAAATCTAGGCGGAATTCCGTGCGGGAGTGATCGGCTTGCACATCTTGCAGAACCGCGGCGGGCGGATGTAATCCATTAATCCGCCCGTACGGGCGAATGAAAATTCGCCCGGGGCAACGCACAGAATCGCCGCGGGCACATGAAATCCGCCCGTACGGGCGAATGAAAATTCGCCCGCCAGACCGTCAGTTTTCCAGGACGATCGTTTCCATCAGGGCAACGCCGCTTTCGGTCTTCGCGACGCCACCTTCGGAAACCTTCATCTCGGCGGCGCCTTCCATGCGGTAAACGACCGGGTTGCCGGCGAACAGTTTCGCGATGCCCTGCTGAACCTTCGGCAGGCCCTCAACCACGGCCTCGCGGTCGTGCAGGCGCCGTGACTGGAAAGTTGCCGAAAAGTCGAACGATTCCTTCTTCATCCCGACGTCGAACCTGGTGTGATACTTGTGGCTTGCCTTGTTGTCCTGGGCAAACCTGCTCGGATTCAAGTCCATCACGTCCGTGACCGCCAGCGCCTTGGTCCGGCTGCCGAAAAACGCCCTGGTCACGATCTCGCCGCCGAATTTCGGGTCAAGCTGCATCGTGATGAAGGCAAGCGTGTAGTTGGGGGTGAAGTAGCGAACCGTCCACCAGCGCCTTGTGTATTCGGACGTCAGGCGATTGCTTGTCATGTGATCCATGTAGCCGGCGCCCTTCAACTTGATGGTTCTGCCCTGCCAGGTGATTTCGGCCTCGAAATCGCCACGCGGAACGTGGAAGAAATGCGCGAAGTACTTGTCCTTTTTTTCGGTCACGAAGGTCTTGCCGTCATGAAACTTGTATCCGTTCTGGTGCCAGCCGGTCATCTTCAGTTTCAGTTCGAGACCGGCGTCCTTGATATCGACCGAAAGGTTTTTCCCCTTCAACGTCATCGTGTTCGGACCGATCCTTATCTGCCCGGCTGCCTTGTCCTCGCTGTAATCTTCAAGCGAATGCTCGACGGCCCAATGCTCGCTCGGCTTTCCCGGGGCCGTGAACGACATGTTCAGCCCGGCGCTTCCCTTCACGACGCCGATATTGGTCAGGGCGAAATTGACATAGATGGCGTGGCCTTCGTCGGAATGAAGGATCGTTGTCCAACTCTCCGTGTAGTACTTGGCCTTGCTTGGATGCCTCATGAAGTCGGCCGGTCCGGTCGGACGCATCGCCGGCTCGTCCGGACTGTTGTTAATAACGATCGCCGCCGCCGGAACGGAAAGCATCATCGAAACAAACGCTGCCAGGATGGCTCTTTTCTTCATTGTCTTCACCTTTGCTAAACTGCATGAGTCCGGCAGGCCGCCCAATCAGGCACGCGCCAGGCCGGTGTCGATCATTCGGCCGGCGCCTGCTCGACCGTGACGGTGGCGGTCTTCGCAGTGAAAGTGCCGTTGAAAACCCAGGCGTCCATGGTTCCGTCCTGATCCAGGTCATAGTCCGGCTGAACCTGCTCGGCATCGATAAGAACCGAGGAAAGCTGGAACCCGGCGACGACGGTCGCATCGGCATCGGCACGGGACACCACGGCGGTGAGAGTGCCGCCCGTAATCTTGCCGCCCGCGATATTACCGGTCAGGATGACGTTCTGCATCGGGATGGAAATGGGATCGCCCTCTTCCATTGGAACGGACAGCACGAATCTCGACACGCCGTCAACGAACGTGAAGGCGCCTGTTTCGGCCGACAGCGCGACCTCGACATCGGCAAAACCATCATCGAAAGAATAGCCTGACCCGGCCTTGGTTCCGACACCGAACCTGACGTCCATGATGCCGGAGGAACGGTCGTCCTCCAAAACGGACAGAAGCACGTTGATGGTGCCCTTGCCCATCTCGCCCGCGATAAAATCGTTGACGATGTCCTTGAAGGATACCAGGGGGGCCCCCAGCTTCAACTGATCCATCACGAAGGAAGCGCCCTTGAACGTGGTGGCCGACCCGCCCCCTTCACAGTTGCATGTGCACTCGACAACCGGATCGTTCGCCTGGCCGCCCTCGAACAGCGGCTGACCGGCAACGGCCTTGTCCCCAATCGACGTGTAATACTCGTCAAGCCCGCACGCGGCCAGCGACAAGGCAAATATCCCGGCGAACGCGACGGCAACCACCGAAGACCTGTTCATTCATGCCCCCAAATCCGATCCTTCGGGATTATAGGCGGAATGGCACAACTTCAAACCAACAATTCCACGACCAAAGAAAAAATTTTACGCACCGCGTCAACGCGACGCATGGTTGCGCCTGCACAGGTACAGTTCGCCGTCGGGCATGCTGACTTCGGCCTTGCAGTTCGCCGACAGCCAGGCGCAGTCGTTCGGGCTGAAGAACCTGCCGGTTCCGGTAGAGCAGTTCTGGTACGACTTCGAATACCAGAGACACCCCTTTTCCCTTAACGCCTTTTCCAAATCCATCCACTGGCCCTTTTCCCACGACCACATGCGTTCGATCGGCGTCATCTTCATCCTGACCGTTCGGGAGCCGGCCTTCATGTCCATCGTGAAGGTTTCAAAATTGTTCGGCTCGATCGGCTTCATCCCGATTTCCTGCGGCGTCACCGGCCCCCAGTAGTACATGAAGCCAGACACCTGATCGACCGGGGTGACGTACAGATCGACGCACGCCGACAAATCCGGATCCTCGGCCATCATCTGTCGAACCCTGTCGGCCTTGATCCGGTACGACATCCCATGCCACATCATCGGTCGTGCCGCTTCCCAGGCCATCTGGCTGTGACTGGGCAAGGTGAACAGCAGTCCCGTGGTCAAAGCCATCCCGGCAAGCCACGGGGACACAATGAACGGCGCCAACCCAGGCTTCAACCGCACTGCCGCCGCGGCGACCATCATCGTCATCAGGGGTGCCAGCACGGCCATGTGGGTCGGCTCCCACCACACCATCCAGAGCGTCGCGACCACCACAATGACGAAACCCGTTGAAACGAAAAGCAGGAACCGGCCCGACCTCGCACGTCGCAAACCGGCAACCAGCGGAAAGGCCACCGGAATCCACCCGAGATCGAAAGGAAGGCCCGAAATCGCTGCCAGGCTGTCGGACACGAATTCCGGCGAGAAGCCGCCACCCTGCTTGTCCGTGAAATCGGAGAAGAAATATGGAACAAAAGGAAGGAAGAAAAGCGCATGAAACACGGCCGCGCCCGCCAGGTCGCGAACCCGCCGCCCGGCATTCAGGCGCCTGATGCCGACCGCCACATAGGCATACATGCACGCCAGGGCGACCAGTGTGGTGTAATGCGTCCAGATTGCCAGTCCCCCGAATACTGCAAATGCGACGACGTCGCGGCGCCTGGCGCCGGCCCCAATCCTGAAGGCGTGGGGCAGAGCCATGATGACGAAGAAAGCGGCCAGGGAGTAAGGCCGCATGACGTGGGAATTCGAAACCAGGAACGGATGGACCGCCGCCAGCGCCGACGCGAGCAGGGCCGTGGTCGGTCCGAAAATCATCCTGGACGAACGCCACACCGCGACCACAAGCATGATGCCTGTCAGGCAGGTCAGGCTCCTGGTCCACGCCAGGCTGTGGTCGTTGACCATATAGACGAAATGCTGAAGGAACGAAAAGAGCGGCGGTTCGTGACGAATCTCGCGCCCATGGAAAACCAGGTCAAGCAGGGGAAGCCTTTCAACCGCGCCCCACTCGGATTCCTCGACCACCCAGGATCCAAGCATGAAGACACGGAAAAAGACGGCCATCGACAGGATTGCGGCAAGCAGGATGCCTTCACGGCGGGTTGCGGGGCGATCGCCCGGCATCCGGAGCATGGGCTCGCGAAAGAACGCGGCGATTTCGCGCCGGCCGCGCCAGACCGCCAGACCGATCAACAACGGCATGCCGACAAGGAACATCACCAGGAAAAGTAAGTGCCCCGCCGGCCTGTCCCCGGCCGACAGTCCGCCGGCCGGATCGACGAACGGTGGAAGGCATGCCAGCGCCGGATCCGGATCTGCCGGCGAGAACCGGACGCCTTCACAGGGATCGGACGTCACGACCGACGCCGCGTCGTCGCGGTGCGATTCGAACCGTTCCCACACGATGTAGCCAAGCCTGGAAAAGCCGATCGTGAAGTGAACCGTTATCACAAGACAAAGGAGCGCGCACAAGACCATGTCCGGGATGAACTGCCTGATACCGGAAGGCTTCAATCGGCTAACCTCAGTCCAGCAGTGCCGTGTTCCTGGATTCGACGCTGACCCTGGGATCCGGCGACTGCTCGAAGACGGAGCGTGCAGATTCGTCGCCCAGAAGCAGCCACGCCAGGAAGGCCGTCGTCATGGTCGCGCCAATCTGCATCGACTCGGCCTGATCTATGTATTCGAATACCTCGAAACTCTGGTCGCTCTGACGCGCGCCGGTGCCGCAACAGTCCGCGAAACTGCCGCGAACCCTGCACAGATCGTGGAAGGAAAGATGACCGGCATCGGCGACCTCGGCCTTCCAGGCGGGACCGGAAAGCCGTGAGAAGTCCTCGCGAAGCATGTCGTTCCCGACCCAGGTGATCATGCTGTCCTCGACCGCGACAATCGTGAAAACGGGCCTGGTGTTTGTTTCCGGCTGAACCAGGTAGTAATGGCCGGCAAACGGCGCGGCATGAAGCACGGCGCCACGGATCCTGGCGTCGGTGGCCGTGACCAGGCCTGACGTGACCGCGCCGAAACTGTGCCCGAACATCGCGACCCTTTCCGGGTCGAAGCGGCCGCGCACCGATTCGGGAACCGAGTCGTCCTGCGGATCAAGAAACGTGTCCAGCAGGAAAACCACGTCCGCGCCGCGAACGACCAGGAATTCTTCCGCCAGCCCGGAGCTGGTTCCGTCCCTGATCGAGTCCCACAGGGTATCGCCGACATGATCCGCTGCGACCACGGCAAACCCATGACTGGCAAGACGCTCCACGGCCGATACGTTCGATGTACGCGTGCAGGTCGAACAATGGGAAAAAACCACCAGGGGCCACGAACCCGGTGCCGGCTCCGCGCCGGCCACCGCGTGAACCGTCGTGGTAAGGCATGGCGATGCGTTTTCAAGATATGGGGCGATCAGGGCGTTTTCGGATTCCGTCCACACGTCGGTGATCGGGCCGCCCAGGTCGAAATCGGCCTTTGCCGCCGATGTCGCCGGGTACCAGATTTCGACCGGAAGCGTCCGATCACGGGCGGCGTCATGAAGTTCCACGTGCAGCCGTCCGACCGGATAAGGGCCGAACGCCGAGTAATCGGCGCGCGCCACCGTGACGTCATTTGAAACGTCCGATCCCGCCGAAACGTCGGCCACGTCGGGCACGTCGCCCGCGATGGCCGCATCGGATGTCACGTCGGGCGCGACCAGGTCCGACCCGGCATCGCCGCCCGAACATCCCGCCATGAAAAGCACTGACGCCATCATCAATGAAAACAGGACGTATTTCACCATTGCCCCCCGTGGATTCATTTCACGAAGCCACATCCGCAGTCGGAAGCGGACTCACCGGTCACGCAACCGCCACCTTCGGTTCCGCAGTAATCGTTGCAGTCGACCGAGATACAGCCAAGCATGTCGTGCGTGATATTCAACCTGTCACCGTAACAGGCGGTCTGCCCGAAATCGACGAACCGACGCATGCAGGCTTCCAGGCCGTCGGGATCACCCCACGAAAGTGGATCCTCGCTTTCCCCGCATGTGTGTGGCGTCTTGTCACACATGATGGATGTTGCACACGCGTTGACAAGCGCGGGTGGAACGGCAGCCCACCGCGCCGCCCAGCCCTCGCGATCCTCCTGCGGATTGAAGCAACTGCAGTCCTGGATCAGGGTCAACCATGCATCCAGCGCCTGGTCAAGCGTCACGCATCCTTCGCCGGCACAGGCCGGACACCCTTCTTCATCATCGCATCCCCATGCGGAGGACGCCGCAATTGCAACGAGCACGACAAGCAGGACTTTGTGCAGTTTCATGAATCACCGGGGAAATATGCCAGCCGTGCATTATCCTTAAGGATGCCGGCGATGTAAACCGACATCGGAAAGCGCACGGCGGAAGCAGGACGATCACGTTGAACAGGCTATAGATTTAACCTATAATTGCCTGGATTTTAATCCCTGAAAGCGAGGGCCAACATGAAGACCTTTACAAGGCCATTTGCGGTTGCATGCGGCATTGTGATGACGCTTGCGGTTTCGTGCGGCGGTTCCGACCCGATATCCGACATCGAAACGCCTGATATTTCACTTCCCGACACGATCAATCCCGACGTGCCCCGGGACACCGGCACGACGGACGACAGCGTTCGCGACCAGGCGGAGGAATCGTCCGAGCCTGACACCGGCACGGACAGCATCGCCGACAGGTTTGAGCCGGACGTTGAACCCGAATGTCCGGGCAGTTACGGATGTCCATGCAATTCGGCGGCCGAGTGCCTGAGCGGCATGTGCGTCGATACGATGGACGAATCGGTGTGTTCCCGTCATTGCAGCGGTTCCTCGCCGTGTCCGGACGGATGGACCTGCACAAACGTGAACCAGGCGGGCGGCGACCCTGTTTATGGCTGCGTCTATAGCTTCCCGACCCTTTGCAGGCCCTGCAAGGCGGATTCTGAATGCATCCCGGCACTTGGGGCCGGCAACCGCGTCTTCAAATGCCTTACCGCGGGCGACACCGGCAGTTTCTGCGGCGCCGAGTGCCTTGAAGGCCGCAAGTGCCCGGAAGGATTCAGATGCGAAGACCAGGGAACGGGGGAAGCGGCGTTTTCCCAGTGTATTCCGGAAGGCGACGAATGCCCGTGCACCGATCGGTTCGCGAACTCCGGCTTTGAAACCAATTGCTTTGTCACCAACGAACACGGCAGGTGCGGCGGCGTCCGCACGTGCGCGACCGAATGCAGCGCAAAGGATCCCGGGCCCGAATCCTGCAACAACATCGACGACGACTGCGACGGCAGCACCGACGAACAGGTACCTGCCGTCGAATGCGACATCACCAACACAATCGGCACGTGCAAGGGCCTGACGAAATGCGTTGCCGGAAACACGTCGTGTGACGGCGCATACGCCACCACCGAGGACTGCAACAACCAGGACGACGACTGCGACGGAATAACCGACGACGGATTCGGCCAGCTTACCTGCGGGGTCGGCGCATGTGCCCATTCGATCGACAGGTGCCAGAACGGCCAGTTCGTCGATTGCAATCCGATGGACGGATCGATGCCCGAAGTCTGTGACGGCATCGACAACGACTGCGACGGCATCACGGACAACGGATTCATGGACACGGACCAGGATCTGATGGCCGACTGCATCGATGACGACGACGACGACGATGGCATCCCGGATGACGTCGATAACTGCCCGACCGAGGACAACTTCGACCAGGCCAACATCGACAACGACGACATGGGGGACCTCTGCGACCCGGACAAGGACGGGGACACGATCGACAACGAAGTCGACAATTGCCCCGGGCTGTACAACCCGGAACAGACCGACCGCAATGAAAACGGCATCGGCGACGAATGCGAATCCGATCTGGACACCGACGGAATCATGAATATCGAGGACAACTGCCCGTGGGTCCCGAACCACATGCAGGAGGACTCGGACTTCGACCAGATCGGCGACGCGTGCGACTGCGACATCGACGACGACGGAATCGGGAATAACGGCGTCGATGTGGATAACAACCTGTGCCCGGCGCCTTCGCCCGTCGATAACTGCCCGTACTACCACAACACGGATCAGGCGAACCTGGACGGCGACCAGTACGGCGACGGATGCGACTGCGACAAGGACGGCGACGGGGCCGCGAATGCCGCGTTCGGCTGCGGGGGAACCGACGCCGACTGCGCGCCGATGGATCCGGCCGTATTCCCCGGCGCGGTCGAACGGTGCAACGACATCGACGACGACTGCGACGCCAGCACCGACGAAGGATGCGACAACGACGGCGACGACTACTGCGACAAGGACATGGTGACTGTCGGTAACCCGGCCGCGTGCCCCCTGGGCGGCTCGGACTGCAACGACGAAGACGGCGCGGTCAACCCGGGCGCGACGGAAACGTGCAACGGCATCGACGACAATTGCGTCGGCGGTATCGACAACGGGCTCGGCTCGACAACATGCGGCGTCGGACAGTGCCGTCACACGGTGGCGAACTGCGTCGGCGGGGAAACCCAGACGTGCGACCCGATGCAGGGCCAGACCCCGGAAGTGTGCGACAACGCCGACAACGACTGCGACGGCAGCACCGACGAGGGCTGCGACGACGATGACGATGGGTACTGCGACCGCAACATGACGATATCCGGTTCGCCTTCAACGTGTCTTCTTGGCGGAAACGACTGCAACGACGACGCCATGGCCGTCAACCCCGGCGCGACGGAAGTCTGCAATGGCGTCGATGACGACTGCGACGGCTCGAAGGACGAAGGTCTTGGAACCACGACTTGCGGCCTGGGGGCATGCAGGCACACGGTTGAGAACTGCGTCCTTGGCATTCCGGTGGATTGCGACCCGATGCAGGGCGCAACCCCCGAGGCATGCGACGGAATCGACAACGACTGCGATGGAGATACCGACGAAGGGTGCGATGACGACGGCGACGACTACTGTGACAAGGACATGGCCACGACAGGTTATCCGACGGTCTGCCCCAAGGGCGGCAACGACTGTAACGACGGCAACGGGGCAATAAATCCCGGCGCGACAGAGACGTGCAACGACATCGACGACAACTGCAGCGGCGCGAAGGACGAAGGCCTTGGAACGACGACCTGCGGCCAGGGCGTCTGCAACCACACCATCAACAACTGTGTCGGCGGTGTCACGCAGTTCTGCAACCCGTTTGAAGGCTCGGGGGTCGAGGTGTGCGACGGTCTTGACAACGACTGCGACGGCGCGGCCGATGAAGCGCTGGGAACGATCACTTGCGGACTTGGCGTCTGCAACCACACGATCCAGGCCTGCCTGGGGGGCGCGCCGCAGGTATGCGATCCGATGCAGGGCGCGACCACGGAAATCTGTGACGGCCTGAACAACGACTGCGACAGCGAAACCGACGAGGGCTGCGACGACGACAACGACGACTACTGCGACAATTCGATGGGCACCAGCGGTAACCCCTCGGTGTGTCCGAACGGCGGAAACGATTGCGACGACAACCAGTTCAACGTCAATCCCGGCAAGGCCGAAAGCTGCAACAACGTCGATGACAACTGCAACAATATCGTGGACGACGGAATTACTTCGGCCATCGACGGTTACGAAGCGAACAATTCCTGCCAGACGGCGCTGGATCTGGGAACCTTCGAGGAAGATGCGACCGCGCGTTCGTTCACGGCGACGATTTATCCGTCCGGCGACAATGACTACTACATCGGATATTTCGACGAGGCCGGTGGAATCGACTGCATACCGTTTACCGATCAGGATTACCGGGTCAAAATCACCCTGACCCCGCCTTCCGGTTCGAACTGCGTGAACTACCAGATCAGAATTTACGACAACTCCTGCAACGAAAAGGCAAGGACGACCCAGACCGGATGCGCCGCCAGGACCCTGACATGGGACTGGGACGGGGCGTGCGGCGGCGATGATTCGGCAACATGGCGCTTCGCCGTCATTCCGAATTCAACGAACGACTGGGAATGTGTCGGATATACCATGACGGTCGAGATGGACGCCATCTAGGCTCCGACGGGAAACGACTTTCAATCCGAAATGTTGCGCCCGCGTTGCATGACGTACGCCGGGGCACGATCTAGAATCGACAACTGTCCTGACCAACGGGGAACCGCACAACGTGACAGTCTGGCTGACCATCACGGGCATCGTGGCCCTTGCCGGCATAGTCTCATCGACGATACTGGGCCTTCGACTGTCCGCTTCCCGCCGACGCGGCGATTCGTCCGAATCCGATCCCTTGCAGCCGGTTCCGGACACGCAGCCGGAAGCCGGCGCAGGGCGGGAGTCCGCCGAACTGGAACGAATCAGGAACAACCTGGTGGCTCCATTCAACGCCGGGGGCGTGATTTCATTCCTGATATCCCTGGAAAACGACCGACTTTCCAACATCATGCTCACCGGCAGAAAGATGGATGCGCTGACCGAGGAAATGGCTCTTGGGACGGCGCTCGAACTGGTTCATCCAGACGACCGCGACATGGTTCGCGCGGCAATCATCGAATCCCTGTCCAGGCAACGATCCCTGGAAATCGTCTTCCGGACGGAAAGGGAAAAGACCGAACGCTTCGTTCACGCAAGGGGAATAATCAGGAAGGGCGCCTCAAAGACATCGGCAACCCTCATGGGAACCCTCGTCGAAATCACCGAACTGCAAAGGGCCAGGCGAACCATGACTTCATGGATGGAAATCCTTGACGCCTTCGTGGATCTTCTGCCGCGTGGGGTGGCCGCTACCGACAGGCAGGGCGTGGTGACCGTCTGGAACGCGGAACTGGAAAGACTGTCCGGAATACCATCCGGGAGCGTGATCGGATGCCCAAAGGAGGAAATTGAGTCACCCGAAGCCGTCAGGCTTATGAATTCCCCGGACGACCGCGTCGCCATGATTCCATTCGGGGGACGGGAATTCTCGGTGCGAACACTCGTCGCAAGCGACCGGGACGACCGCAACGGATGTATTTTCAAGGTGCTCGAACCTGCGTTCCAGCCTTCCGCCACCGATGGTTTCGCGGAAGTGGTGGCGCTCGGAAGGCTGACCGGTGGGATCGCCCACGACTTCGCGAACCTGGCCCAGGTCATTCTCGGATACACGGAAATCCTGAAGCAGGAGGCGGTTGATGCCGGCCCCGCGTCCCAGCCTGCCATACTCGAGGACATCGCCCAGATTGAACAGGCGGCGCTTCATGCAAAAGACATGGTTCAGCAGCTTGGAAGCTTCTGCAGCCGTGACATCCAGGCGGTCATGCCCTGCGATCCGGACAGGATAATCCAGGACTTCCTGAGCCTTGCCAAACGGGTTCTCGGGGAATCGATCGGACTGCGTTTCCATCCATCCCAGAAGCCCCTGTGCGCCCTTGCCGATCCGGCCGCCCTGAAGCGGGCGATCCTGAAACTGCTGCTGAAGGTCAGGGACTCCGGGGCCGATGACGAAGTCGTCGCGATTTCAACCCGTGAGGTGTTCATCGAGGCTGACTGGCCAGTCGGCGAGACCGGACTCGAGCCCGGGGCCTGGGTTAAGGTGTCCGTGTCATGTCAGACGACCGGCTGGGCCGTATCCGCTATCCAGGGTTCCCTCGATGATGGACTGGCGTTCATCATGGGGGCAATGGGCGGATGCCTGAACGTTCATGAATCGCCCGACCTTGGAACAACCGTTTCACTGTACTTCAAGACCGGCGAGGAGTTCGACGAGCACCCGGTTCGTCCAGGCAAGCCGCAGGCGACAAGCCCGACGAGGACGGCGGTCAGCGCAACCATCCTGGTGGTCGAGGACGACGCGCCCGTCCGGAAGTTGACCGCCAAGGCGCTGCGGCAGGCTGGTCATTCCGTGATCGAGGCTTCCGACGGAGTGGAGGCGGTCGATGCCTTCATGAAGCAGCCGGATGCCATCGACCTTCTTGTGACGGACGTAATCATGCCCGGAATGAACGGACGTGAAGTCTGCGAGAGGATCAACCGCGTCCGACCGGATCTTCCGGTCGTCTTCTGCAGCGGGTACAGTTCGGATCTGCTGCAAAGCGAATATATGTTAAATATACACGGTCTTGTGATTCAGAAACCTTTCAGGTCCGCCGATCTCCTGGCGACCGTTGCCAGGCTGCTTGGCTGATGCCTGTCGGTTGCCGGGTCGCATGATCGGAATCCATCGATCACCCGAATCGCATAACTGCGGGGAATTTATGAAAAAGACAATGATTCCGGCCATGACGCTGATGTTGATGACGACCTGTTGCGCGGGAAGCGTGGCAACCCGTCCGGATGGCGCCGACGCCGTCCTTGCAGCCGCAGTCCCGCCAATGCCCCGGGGCGGGCTGTGGGACGCGCCGGTTCCGCCGGTGTGGAAGGAAATCGACAAGCTGGTCGAGGAGCAGAAGTTTCAGGCCGCGCTTGATCGCATTGCCGAGCTTGAACGGAATGCCGCACAAAGCGGCGACGCCGTTGAGCAGGTCAGGATCCTGGTGCGGAAGGTTTCCTATGAAACGGCATGGAACCGGTGGCAGGACGCCCTGAACCATCTCCTGGCTTCCGAGTCGTCATGGCCGACCGACATCGTTTCCCAGACCACGCTCGGCCTTTACCTTGCTTCGACCATACAAGGCTACCGTGCCTTTTACGGCTGGGAAATCGCGCGTCGGCCGGAGCGCAGCGACCCCGATCTGACCGACGTAAAGACATGGTCGACGCGCCAGTTGAACGATCGGGCGGTGGCCACCCTGTTCAGGCTGTGGGCCTGGCGCGACACTCTGAAGGGGATTCCGGCATCCATCGCGTCCGAATTCCTTGAGAACGACACGTTTCCCGAAGGGATCCGCGGAACCATGGCCGATGCCGTCGCGTACGGCCTTGCTTCGGCCCTGGCCGACTCCGCGACGTGGCCGGTGCGGTTCAGCGGCGAATTATGGAAGCTGAAGCCTGAAAACCTTACGGCGGATGCGGCACGAAGCTCGTTGACCACGATCCCGGAAGACAGGCACCCGCTACTTGTCATGTCCGACATCCTGAGGGACCTCGAGGCGATGAAGGCTGAGGCCGGAAACAGGCCGGCCGCGCTGGAGGCAAGGCTTGAGCTGATCCGGCTTGTTGACGGGCACTCAGGCGCCGGCAAAGGCTGGCACCGCGCCCTGACGACACATCTTGAGACCAGGCTGAAGTCGGAAAACGGACACGACTGGTGGGCAGAGGGCATGGCCCTGCTGGCCGAAATGACCATGGGCCTGGACGACAGGGACAGCTTCGTCAAGGCTCTTGAAATCACACGCCTTTGCCGGGACGGAAGACCTGAATCGAACGGGGCGGCTCGCTGCGAGGACGTTGCCGGCAGAATCCTGGCGCGCGAATTGTCCGACTTCGGGGCAAGGGCTGTTGACGGCGCTGGCAGCAAGGCGTTCGTGCTTGAATCCCGAAACGTAGACCACGCCTGGTTCCGCTCCTGGAAGATCGACTACGCGGCACTTGTCGCCACCCCCGGCATTCGCGACCCCGAAAGCGAAATCGTCGCCAGGTACCGGGAACGCGAGAACCTGCCGAAGCCGGACATGACGTGGGACAGCGCGATCGACGACCCGAAGGACTACAAAAGCCACAAATCCAGGATTTCGACGCCGATTTCGGATACTGGAATCTGGGTCGTGCAGATCTCCGCGGATCCGGGGTTCCGCAAGGAAAACAACGTGATCCGGACTGTTATCGTGGCGGTTGGCGGCCCCATCGTTAACGTCGAGGGCTTCGACGACGAAAACAACGCGATCTTCAGGGTTTATTCGGGCGAATCGGGCGATCCGGTGCCGGACGCGGTCATCAGGATATTCAGGATGAACTGGAGCCGCGGCAAGGCGGCCAAGACATTGCTTGCAAAGGGGGTAACCGATGCCAACGGCGAATCCCGGTTCTCCAGGCCGACTGGTGGCGATGGTCGTTTCGCGGCCTATGTCGATGCCTTCGGACTGACATGGCCCGTAAGCCTGCCCTACTACTTCGACGACATGTACCGCGGATCCCCGTACGACCACGTCCAGGGCGTTATCATGACGGACAGGGCCATATACAGGCCCGGACAGCAACTTTCATTCAAGCTGATGGCCTATCGCGACGCAGACGAAGGCTCACTGCCATTCGTTCCGGACAAATCGCGAACGATGACCGTCGAACTGAAGGACACCAACAGGGAAACGGTGGCATCGACAACCGTCACCACAAACAAATGGGGCACCGCGTCGGGAACGTTCGAGATTCCGGGCGGCAGGATGCTTGGAAACTGGACAATCCAGGCGGATCAGCTCATCCGGAACACGGTGCGGGTCGAGGAATACCGGATTCCATCTTTTTCGGTGGATATCGAAACGCCGGGCGGGCTGCGCCTGAACCGGCAGGCGGAAGTCAAGGGAAGGGCCGACTACTTCTTCGGGCTTCCGGTGACCGGCGCCAGGGTCGCGTGGCGGGTCGAACGTCAGCCGGTCTGGCCATGGTGGTGGTGGCGGTCCACGGACACATCAGCGCGAGTCATCGCAACGGGAACGGCGGAAACCGACGACGGGGGATCTTTTTCCGCATCCTTCCTTGCCGAGGCTGACGAACCGGAAGACGGCACCCCGGCACCGGACTATATCTTCAATCTCAGCGTTGACGTCACCGACGAAGCCGGGGAAACGCACTCCGGCCGCAAATCGTTCAGGCTGGGCTTCTCGACGGAACGCGCGACGGCCTCGACGCCGACAAGATTCTTCGAGCCGTCCGAAGACGTTGAAATCGACATGTCCAGAACCGACATCAACGGAAACCCGGCGCCCGGCGGGATCAAATGGACCCTGGCACGCATCGTTTCGCCGGAAAGGACCTTGCTTCCGTCGCAATCCGCTTCGGACGACCTCGTCGATATTATGGAACAGTACGAAGGCGGTCACTTTTCGGGCGGATATGACGCGGACAGGATGATCCGTGAATGGAAGGATGGGACGGGAATCAGGGACGGCACGGTCCAGACCGATTCGAAGGGCTCGGCACGGCTCGGCCTTGGACGGCTTGACGCCGGTCTGTGGCGTGTCAGGTATTCGGTGACCGACCAGTTCGGCGCGGCATATGACGCATGGTTCGACTTCAAGGTCGTCTCGAGTGAATCGACAACTCCCCTTCCGATGTTCATGGCGGCGCAGAAGCCTTCCAGCGAGGTCGGGCAGTCGGTGCGGCTGGCCGTTTCCAGCGCATTTCCGAACCAGTATGCGCTGCTTCAGGTAACAAGCCGGCAGGGCCGAATCGACACAAGACATCTGCGCCTGGACAAGGGAACGACAATAATCGACTACCCGGTGACGCCGGCGATGCGCGGCGGACTGACATTCTCGCTGCTTGCCTACCATTCGTACGAAAGCCTGGCGGTTTCGACAACCGTCGCCGTGCCGTGGAGCGACAGACGACTCGACGTGAAGATCGCCACGTTCAGGGACAAGGTCGTGCCGGGGGGACGAGAAACCGTTTCCATCAAGGTATCCGATCCCGATTCGAAGAAGGGAATCGGAACCGCCGAGGTCCTGACCTGGATGTACGACAAGGCGCTCGACGACATCGCCCGAGGGTACTTTCCGGATCTTTCAGGGATCTGGCCGGGCGTCAAGTTGCCTCTGCCAAGATTCCATAACCTGGGCCGGGCAAGGGAAATCTGGTTCGACTCGGAAGGGTTCGACAACCCCCAGGTATCATTCGAACAGTACGAGCCGCTGTCCCTGAAATACCTTGAACGGCGCTGGGGCGGACGGTACGCGCGCGGTAACCTTGGACTGGCGGCCCCGATGGCCACGTCGTCCGGCTTCGGACGCGGGGGCGGCGGCCTGATGAAGTCCAGGACGGTGTCACTTGAGATGGCCGATGGCATGGCGCAGGAGGCCGACGAGGAATCCTCTGTCGGAATGTTCGCGGCCGTGGCCCCGGCATCCGCCCCGGCCCCGGACGAGGCGGCAGCGGTCAAGGCGGAGGAAGCCGCCCAGCCCCAGCCTCGAACCAACTTCGCCGAAACCGCCTTCTTCCAGCCGCACCTGCTGACGGGAACCGACGGCTCGGTCACCTTCCAGTACGTTGTGCCGGATTCGATAACGACCTGGAAGCTGATCGCCAGGGCGCAGACCATGGATCTGCGGACCGGCGGCACAGAACAGTTGATCGTTTCTGCCAGGGACATGATGGTCAAGCCCTTCCTGCCGCGCTTCCTTCGGGAAGGCGACCGATCGGTCGTGACCGCGGTCGTGGCCAATTCAACGGACAAGCCGCTGTCCGGAAGCGTGACGCTGGAAATCACGGATCCGGCGACAGGAAGGAACATCGATGACAGCTTCAAACTGAATTCTGGAAAGGTCGCCTTCACGTGTCAGCCGAAGGCGGAAACGACGGTCAAGTTCGAAATCCAGGCACCGACGACGCCGGGACCGGCCGCCTTCAAGGTATCCGCGATGGCCGGCACGCTGTCCGACGGGGAGTTACGACCGGTACCGGTTCTTCCCGGGCGTTACCACCTGATGCAGTCAAGGTTTGCAACCCTGAACGGAACGGGCGGGGCTGACTCGCGCACCTTGGAATTTGCCGACATGAGCGTGCCGGATCCGGGAAGGATAAATGAAAAGCTGGTCGTGACGGTTGACGGCCAGTTGTTCATGTCGGTTCTGAAGGCACTGCCCTACCTGGTTGATTATCCGTACGAATGCGCGGAGCAGACCTTGAACCGGTTCGTATCGACCGGCATCATGACTGCACTTTTTGACCGCTATCCCGGCATCGCCGCCATGGCACGCAGATCCGCCGAACGTGAAACGCAGTACGCGCCATGGAACGAGAAGGATCCGAACCGGAAGCTGTCACTGGAAGAAACACCGTGGCTGCAGGAGTCTTCGGGTGAAGGGGCTTCGGCGATCCTGAAAATCCTTGACCCGAAGGTCGCCGAATACCACCGCCGCACCTCGCTTACACGCCTGAAGAAGATGCAGCAGGCTGACGGGGCCTTCCCGTGGTTCCCGGGCGGACCGCCCTCGGCATGGATGACGATGTATGTGATTTCGGGGTTGTCCAGGGCACTCGAGTTCGGTGTCGAGGTTCCGAACGACATCATGACCGGTGCCATCAGATGGACCCGGAGTTGGTACCTGGACATGATCAGGCGCCATGGAAGCTGGATCAAGGACGACTGGCACACGGCGAACTTCCTGTCGTGGATACTGTGGAACCTGCCGCCGAACCTGCGGGACATCTTCTCGGCGGACGAACGCAGGAACCTTCTGGAACTGGCGTTTACGCACTGGAAGGACATGTCGATGGGCATGAAGTCCATGCTGGCCATGACGCTTCACCGGGCCGAAAGAAAAGACGACGCCAGGCTTGTCTGGGCATCGGTGATGGACGGAGCGAGGACGGAGCCCGATCGCGGCATGTTCTGGGCCCAGGAGGAACGTTCGTGGCTCTGGTACAACGACAGCATCGAAAACCACGCCCGGGCAATACGGACGATGATGGAACTGGATCCGGAAGACAAGTCGATTGACGACCTGGTGCTATGGCTGCTGATCAACAAGAAGATGAATCACTGGAAATCGACCAGGGCAACGGCAGAGGTCATATACGCCCTGGCCCGCCACATGTCGGCACGGGGCGAAATCGGTGGCCGACAGGTCATTTCGGTCAAGGCGGGACAACTTGAACGCGACTTCACGTTCGACCCCGAAGCGTCCGCCGACACGACGGCGCAGATGGTTATCGACGGCCCCGACATGGTCGAGGAATCGATGTCCAGGGTTTCGGTTTCAACGAAGACCCCGGGATGGGCGCTTGCATCCGCAACCTGGCATTTCAGCACCGACACTCTGCCCGACAAGGGCGATGGCGACATGCTGAACATCGAACGCAGGTACTTCCTGAAGAAGAAGACCGCTTCCGGTGTGATGCTCGAGCCGCTTGCGGATGGAACCGTGGTGGTCCCGGGTGACGAGGTTCAGGTTCAGGTCTCAATCAAGTCGGGCGAGCCGCTTGAATATGTCCACCTTCGCGATCCGCGGCCGGCCGGATTCGAACCTGCGACCCAGAATTCCGGCTATCGCTGGGATCTTGGCATCGCGTGGTACGAAGAGGTTCGCGACAGCGGCCAGAATTTCTTCTTCGACAGGCTGCCGCGCGGCGAATACACGTTCCGTTACGGTATCCGCGCGGCCCTGGCCGGAACCTACAAGGCCGGCCCGGCCACCATCCAGCCGATGTACGCGCCGGAGTTCGCGGCATATTCGGCCGGAAGGACGATTACCATCGGTTCACGGTGACTTGGCGGATTGCGTCTTTTTGCAATTGGCGAGAACGATCTTCCACAATTCTTCCAGGCCGTCGCCCGACGTCGCGCTTACTCCAAGAACCCGCGCCTCAAAACCGGCGGCAAGCCTGTTGGTCTCGGCAAGGCGGCGGCTGGGCCCGATCTTGTCCAGCTTTGTTGCCGCAATCAGGAACGGCCGATTCATCGTGCGCAGCCACTGAACCATCTCCATGTCGCCTGGCTGGATGGGGATGGTTGAATCAACCAGCACCACCACAAGGACAAGCTGATCGCGGGCTGACAGGTACGGGTCGATGAACGAGGCCCATCCCCGCGATTCCTTTCGGGACACCTGGGCGTAGCCATAGCCTGGCAGGTCGGCCAGCATCATCGGGAAAAAGGTGCCCGGCCTCGAGACCGAAAGCCCGGGCACCGCGGCCACATCGACCTCGAAGAAGTTGATCGCCTGGGTCAGCCCGGGTCTCGAAGAAACCCTGGCCATCTTCGTTCCCACCAGCGCGTTTATCAGGCTTGACTTCCCGACGTTGGATCGTCCGACGAAGGCAACCTCGGGACGCGGGGAAGCCGGAAACGCTTCCGGCGACACCGCAGACAGGATGAATCTGGTTTTTATCTTCATGTCTGGCATTTTACACTAATCCGGAAAGTCACGCAGGAACCGGGTCGAGGGCGTATCAATCCCTGTCAAGGACTTCGATGGGGGGCATGGCCTTCCCTTCAAGGTATTTGAGACTGGCGCCGCCACCGGTGCTGATGTGGGTCATCCGGTCGTCAAGCCCCATCTGGGCAACGGCAGCCGCGGAGTCGCCACCCCCGATGACGCTGATTGCACCCCTTGCGGTCGCATCGGCCGCCGCTTCGGCCACGGCCCTGGTGCCTGCCGCATAGTCCGGCTTCTCGAAGACGCCCATCGGACCGTTCCAGACGATGGTGCCAGCGTTGCGAAGTTCATCCCCGTAAAGACGGATTGTCGCCGGCCCGATATCCATTCCCAGCAGTTCGGCGGGAATATCGACCCCGGTGACGACCTTCGGCGAGCCGGCCGCGAAATCATCGGTCGCCACATGATCGACCGGCAGCAGGATCTTGTCCCCGGCCTTTTCAAGAAGGCCCTTCATCTCGTTGACCTGATCCTCTTCAACCAGGCTGCGCCCGACTTCAACGCCCCTGGCCTTCAGCAGCGTGTACGCCATGGCACCGCCGATAAGAAGGCGATCAACCTTGCCAAGCAGCGTGCTGATAAGCTTGATCTTGTCCGATACCTTCGCCCCGCCCATGACCGCCACAAACGGCCGCTTCGGGTTATCGACCGCTTCGTGCAGATACCGGATTTCCTTTTCGACCAGATACCCGGCCACGGCCGCCCCGCCCTTCTTCTGGATCACCTTCGCCGCGCCGAACATCGACGCGTGCTTGCGGTGGCACGTTCCAAAGGCATCATTGACGTACACATCGCCAAGCGAACCGAGCGCAAGGACGAAGTCGTCAAGAATCTGCTGCTGTTCGGGGGTCAGCTTTCCGTCCGGATTCGCCTTGGCGTTGTCCGGCATCGTTTCCCCGGCACAGAAGCGGACGTTTTCAAGCAGCAGCACGTCCCCGGCCTTCAGGCGCCCGACCATTTCGGCCGTTTCGGGGCCGACCACGGACTCCGGACCGACAAGGACTTCGCGACCGATCAGCTCCGACAGCCTGGCGGCGATCGGCTTGACAGAATAGGCCGGCTCGAACCCGATGCCGGCCGGACGCCCGAAGTGCGTCATCAGAACCAGCTTCGCACCCTGATCAAGAGCCTTGCGGATGCTTGGCAGCGCCTGGACGATACGGTTGTCGTCCGTGATCACGCCATTCTTCAGCGGAACGTTGAAGTCAACGCGCATGAGCACCGTCTTGCCAGCCACATCAATATCCCCGATCGTCCTGGTCGCCATCTTCAGCCTCCTGGAAACTTCCTGTGCAACTGCCGGCCGCAAAAGGTCCGGCGCCATCGGTACAACGGCACGGGATGCCGTCGAAACGGTATTGTGCCACTCTGTTTATTTTTTCACAACCATCTAGTAGAGGTCTATCACGCGAACCTTGACCCTGACGGCGACGTTGTCGTTGGCAAATTCAAAGGTGTGTCCGGTGACAAGCGGAACCTGGCCAGACCATGTTGCAAGAACCTTGGTGTCCTGGCCGATTCCAAGAAGTTCCTCGTTGATGCCCTGGGCGGCGTAGGCGTCGGCCTCGAGCAGGCGCAGCGACATCCAGACCTCGGTCATTTCGTCAAGGACGGGGCCTTCGAACAACGTGTAGTCAGGCGTCTTGACGGTGTCCTCTTCCTGGGTGAAGAACCCGGCCACGCGATCGGCCCATGTCTCCTGGTGGACGGCAAGGTCTTCCTGGTAGTTGTCAAGGATGTACGGATTGAACCTGACTTCGACCTCGGGAACGATCTCGGCCGGCGAGAAACCGCCTTCGGAGAAGTCGAAGGCGTTGTCCTTTTCCAGGTCGTTCTTCAGTTCAATCCTGTCGATTGACAGTACCACCCGACGCTTGCCGTGGATGCCGGCGGCGGCAAGAACAGCGGCGGCGCGGCTGGATTTTGCGGCATTGTGCTCGTTGTAAAGGAACGTTCTGGACGACGAAAGCGAGTACCCCCGCGGGGTGTGGCGCTGGACTTCCGGCGCCATCTTGTGGAAGTACATGTCCGGAGTATAAAGGACGCCGTCGTTCGGCACGTTCGGGATAAGCCAGTTCAGGACGGGCTGATTGAAGAAGCTGACGTTGCGCGGATCCGTCGTGCAGATGTGATGGATCAGCATTTCCTTGAAAAGCGGATTGTTGCATTCATGCAGTCTGTGATCCCAGACCAGGGCCTTGTCCTTGATGACCTCGGGCTGCAGCAGGACGAAGTCGGCGCTTGAAAGCCCGACGGCCGCGGCCAGCGTCTGCAGTTCTGGATTGTCGTAGAAGTTTGCCTCGCGGGCACCGCCGAGCGCGCCGGAAACGGTTACCCAGCGAACGAAGACGTTGTCCGCCGCAAGTTCCTCCATGTTGTGCTCGATCATGTTCATGATGATCAGGCAGCCCATCGAATGACACAGCAGGTTCACCCGCTCGGCACCTGTCGCGTTCATCTTGTGACGGATGAACTTGGCCGTTATCAGCGAATACCTGAACAGGGCCTCGACACCCTCTTCGGGATGGGCCGAAATCTCGGCCACATCGGCGTCGGAAAGCCACGGCGCCGGAACTTGCCCATAGTATTCAAGGCTGGTGTACTGCCTTGGCGAATTTTCGCCGCCCTGGTCGGAACAAGGACGATCCGGGCCGAACCAGCGAAGATTCTCCGCCATCTTGCATCCGGTATCCACGCCATAGGTCATCGTTTCAAGCTGGCCTTCGGTATAGAGTTCGAACCCGTGCACATAGACGGTCATCGTCTTTTCGGTGTCGTTGTAGATTTTCTGTCCCGTCGGCTTGTCCCATGGTCCGCAGTCGCTGTGACAGGGCTGCTCGCACTCTGTGCATTCACCGTCGCCGCAGGAATCCCACCGTTCGGGGTCAAGATCCGGCCCGATGCAGTATTCCGCCACGCACATTCCACCCGGACAGGTTTCGGGACGGAACTCGGAACACTTGTAGTCGAAGTCCGCATAGAATTCGCACACCGGTGGCGGCGCATCGACCACGGCGTCCGGCACCAGGGTTTCCTCGACGACGTCGTGTGGAGGCTGAACCGTGTCGGGGGTCGTATCGGGAACCACAGGCACATCGACGCCGACGTCGGGATTGCCCTCGTCGCGAAGGGTCCCCTCATCGCCACCCACGTCCGGCTGAACCGAATCGACCGGTTCGACCACGTCGCCCGAAATCAGATCCGCCTGATAGGCCGGGTCGGAACCGCACGCGACAAACGCGACGACAACAAGCATTAGCATGCATTTCTTCATGAAGACACCTGCCCAGATTGAAAACAAAAACCGGATCGGCCGGATTACTCGTCGAATTCTATCAATTCGGCGGTCATTTCCGAAGGGGAAATCTTCAGAATCGCCACGGAACGCCGGAAACGAAAACGACGCGGGCCGGCGCTTCCGGGATTCAGGTACAGAACCGAGCCCTTGCGCAGAATCCCGGCCTGGTGCGAATGGCCATGAATTATGGCAGAGACGCCAGTCGCCACCGGATCGATATCCAACGCGTGGACGTCGTGGATCACCGCGATAAGGCGACGCGCCAGCGTTACCAGTTCAAACTTTTGAAGACCGGGATTGATGAACGGTGAGTCACAGTTTCCGGCCACGGCGCAGAGGGGTGCGATTGCTCGCAACCCCTCAAGCACGCCATGACCGCAAATGTCACCCGCGTGGATGATAACGTCGCAGTTGCGGAACAGTCCGGCAACGGCGGGATGTAATTGACCGTGAGTGTCGGATATTACACCGACAGTCAACGAGCCAGCCTGTGCGAGCCTGTCGTCAGGCAGCATCCGACCCCGTTATCCGAACCTGGAGCAAGGCGATCAGAAGCGACGGAAACCGCCGCCACCGTTGAACGACCTGCCGCCACGATCCGGGCGATCCGACCTTTCGGCCCTTTCACGCGGGAAATCGACCTTGATGGCCCTGCCGTCAACCAGCATGCCGTCCATTTCGTTCTTCGCGCGTTCCGCGTCTTCGTCGTTGACGTAAGTCACGAAACCGAAACCACGGGAGCGACCGGTGTCACGGTCGGTGATCACGCGGACTTCTTCCACTTCGCCAAATTCCGCACAAGCCGCACGAAGCGACTCTTCCGTCGTAGCCCACGCCAGGCCACCAAGAAACAGCTTCTTTCCCATTAAGGAAACTCCTGAAATTACTGGGGCAAGCCCCAAACAACCTACGCCTGTGCCAAAACGAACGCCGCAGCCGGATCCCCGATGGATCCAATCCCGCGATGTTTTCCAATCTGCCGAATTCTGCCTTTTTGAGGGAAGTTTCCGGAAAGATGAAAGAACACTCGAAAGACGCCCTGAAGCATCCAGCACAGACAAACGGAAGGATATACCACCGCAATCCTGATTGCAAGCAAAAAGTCACACAATCCCGGGACTTCGAAAAAGACTTATACAGGACGACCGTCAGATGCCGAAAAGTCGGTCTATGACGGGCCTGGCTTCACGACTGCAGAAGATGATTGCGCGGGAGCCGGAACGGATTGTCGTCTGGCCGTGCGGAATGCTGAAGCGACCGCCCTCGAAAAGTCCGCACAGGACTGCCCCCGGGGGAAAGCCGGCTTCCTGCAGAATCCGCCCCTCGACCGGGCAGCCGGGCGAAGGCGCCATCTCGACGAACCCGGCCTGGCCGCCCATTACCGGGGTTTCGCTGAGCACGCCGTATGGCAGGAGTGCCCGGACGATTTCGCGGCAGACGATCCGGTCGGGACTGCGAACCATCTCAAGACCGATGTGACGGCACACGCTTTCGTATCCCGAACGCGACACCTTGGCGATGCATCGTTCCGCCCCCAATGCCCTTGCCAGCGTCGCTGCAATAATATTCTTCTCGTCGTCGCCGGTCACGGCGGCGAACACCTCGGCGCTTCCGACGCCTTCCTCGTTCAGCAGGTCGCCGTCGCTGCCGTCGCCGTAGATGACCGTTGTACGATCGAGTTCCCTGGAAAGGAAATCACAGCGATCCAGATCACGTTCAATCACGGTTATGTTGGACGCCCTTCCCGAAATCTGGCGTGCCAGCGCGTGGCCGACCGTTCCGCCGCCAAGAATCACGGTCTTGTGGCCTGCGACCTTGCTGCGCCCGAAAATCCTTTCCACAAAAGGAATCTTGTCGACGCTTGAAAGAACCAGAACCTCGTCGCCGGCGCGCACCGAATCGTCACCGCGGGGAATCGTCAGGACGCCGTCTCGATTAAGAGCGACCACGAGTGTCTGTTCAGGCAGACGCAAATCACGCAGCGGTCGCCCGGTATGCTCGGTTTCCGCCTGAACCCGGAACTGAACCATCTCAAAACCGTGTTCGACGAAGGCATCCACGGCCAGCACGCCACGGGTCCTGATGACCTTGGCGATTTCCCCGGCCACCAGGAACCTGGTATTCAGAACCAGGTCAATCCCGAACCAGTCGCGATAAATACCGACCGGATCGTCGAAATAGTCGGCCTTTTCAATCAGGGCGACAACCCTGGCCGCCCCCATGCGCCTGGCCTTCATCGCCGAAAGCGCGTTTGCCTCGTGCTGGTTTGAAGACGCGATGAAGATATCGGCGGAGCCGGCACCAGCCCGCGCAAGAACCGAACTTGACACCAGGTTCCCGACGTACATGCGTTCACGCGGCACGGACGGGAATCGATCGAATCGATCCGAATTGACGTCGATGATTGAAACCTGATGGCCCTGGCCCGAAAACTGCGACACCAGGTAACCGCCGATGGCCCCGGCTCCGGCAATGACGATCTTAAGGGAAGGTGGTGGCAATCGATCCCCCGGGACGACATGGCGTCATAAACAAACTGGCCGATTATACAGCAACCACAAGCATTCGGAATATAATCCCGGGTCTGGCTTGCCGGGGGAACAAGGCAAAATGAATGGCGTCCGCTTACTTTGTGCCGCTTCATTATTGGTAACACTGCTGGCCGGTTGCGACGGCGGAAAGAAGTTCCACATGACCGAGGAAGGCGATTCGTTCCTGATTCTCAACGGACTTGGGGAACTTGAGCTTTCGAGGCATGGATTCACCATGGTGGCGCGCCGCGACGGCGTCGAGGTAATGGGACTTTCCGAAGACGACGGCATGCTTTCCGCGGCCGCGCTGGTCGTCGGAGCAGGTCTGGAACGAAGCGTCATCGCAATCGACGGGATATCCCCGATCGATGGAACTGGCGACACATTCGATTTTTACATGCTGTCGGACGGCAGGCGCGTCGCGCTGCTCCAAATCGGGCCATCCGGCACGGACGGATTCACGATGACGATGCGTCCGGACTTCGACGCGATTGAACAACCGGTTCAATCCTTTGGATTCACCTTTGACCTTGGAAGGATGGGATACGTCTATGGACAGGGAATCCTTACCGAGCAGAAGAATTACCGCGAAGGACATTTCAACAAGGGCGTGCAGCGCTTCCCGATGAACCGCGGCTCGTTTGAACGGCCGCTGTTCGTCACCGACGAAGGCACCAACATCGTATCACCACTGTGGTTCACGTCCCGGGGACTTGGACTGTTCATGGACTCGTACTCGACCCTGGATCTTTCCTTCAACAGCGATGCCGTGGTGCCGGAAGGCAACGGCCTTTTCAGGATTCACCTGGTGCCGCTGGAAGCCGAACGCGAACTGAAGATGGATCTTATCGTCGAGCGGACGACCGTCGATGCCTTCCGCGCATGGGTGGCCCGCAAGTACTCGACAAGACCGGATCTGCCGGTTGGTGCCAGGCCGGCCGACGACCTTTTCACCAGGCCGATCTGGACATCGTGGGCCGCCTTCAAATGGGAGATCGACCGGGAAAGGATTCTTTCCTTCGCACATTCCATTGTCGATAACGGATACGACCTTGGTTACCTGGAAATCGATGACAAGTGGACGCCGGCCTGGGGCGACCTGCGTTTCGATCCGGTCAAGTTTCCCGATGCGGCAGGAATGATCTCCGAAATCAGATCCCTCGGCTCGAAGGTGACTGCCTGGATTCCGCCTTTCGTCAACACCGACGCCGCCGACTTCCAGTCCGGTGTCGATGCGCGCGCCTATGTGGCCGGAGGGCCGGATGACGAGTATCCGATGCTGGTCGGATGGTGGGACGTTCTGTTCGTGCCTTACGCCGGGACCATCGACTTCACCAGGTCGGAAGGAAGGGACTGGTGGGGTTCCAGGATCGACTCGTTGATTGACGACTACGGCCTGGACGGCTTCAAGTACGACGCCGGCGAAACCTGCTTCCTGCCGAAGCCGGTAACGCTTGGAAGCTCGGTTCCGTTCAACGCCTATCCAGACTTCTATGCCGAATGGGGATTCGAGCACGCCGCGGCCGAGATGCGCGCCGGGTGGTTTGGCCAGCACATCCCGGTACTTTTCCGGATGTTCGACAAGAACAGTGAATGGGGCCTGGAAAACGGCATGGCTTCGGTTCTGACTCAGTACCTGGCACTGGGAATGATCGGCTATCCGTTCGTGATGCCGGACATGCTTGGCGGCAACGAATACGTGGTCAAGTGCGACGACGAGCTGATGATCCGGTGGGCCCAGATGAATGCGCTGATGCCTTGCATCCAGTATTCAATCCTGCCGTGGAGGGACGAGTTCGCACCGACCACGAACGAAATCGTTAAGAAGTTCCATGACCTTCGCGCGACGTTCGCTGACGAATTCATCCGCCTGGCCGACATCGCCGCCCGGACACAGATGCCAATCGTCCGCCCGCTCTTCTTCCAGTTTCCGGACGATGCCGTGACCTACGGGATCGAGGATCAGTTCATGCTGGGCGACCGGTACCTTGTGGCCCCGGTTCTGGAGAAAGGGGCAACTTCCCGCGGCGTGTATATACCGGCTGGCAAATGGGCGGCCCTTGATGACCCCGACGAAATCCACGATGGACCGAAATGGGTCGAGCAGTACCCGGCACCGATCGAACGACTTCCGGCCTTCAAGCTTGTAACCAACTGAAATTAGACAACGAATCCAGGGGCTTGCTTAAGGGGGTTTATTACGGCGCAGACAAGTGCTAAAATCCGCTTACTCTTGAACCTTTCAGAGGTAAAAATATGATTCGCAAGCTTCTTGTCGTCGCTTTCATCGTCACCGCCGCGCTGTCGATCACCGGCTGCTGAAAAGAACTTTTCAAATACAGGTGTGAAGGCCTGGGCACATGCTCCGATCCCAAGATCTGCTGCGACTACGATTCGTACGCGACCGACTGCTACTACGTCGCCGATGGACAGACCTTCTACTGCGGCTACTACAGTTGCTCAGACGCCTGGGACGACATGTACGACTACTGCTACTACTGAGATTCGCCGAACCGATATTCCGTACGACTGACGGAATTGACCGATTTCATTCACGCGAGCCAGCGTCCGACAAACTTTTTTTCACTCAACGCTTCCAACGACTTTGCTTGTGATATCCTGCCGGGGAGGGTTACAGCCCGAATCGCGCACCTTCACGAGGATTGAAAAATGTCCGGTACCGCTTCGTTTTGCGTGCTTGCAGTGAATCCAGGCTCGACTTCCACAAAAATCGCAGTATTCGAAGGCGACAGGGAAGTCTTCTGCACCGAGCTGATGCATTCGTGCGAAGAACTGGCCGAGTTTGACGGCAAGTCGATAACTGCCCAGTTCGCGTTCAGGCGCGACGCCATCCTGAAGGCGCTTGCCGACCACTCGATGTCGATGAAGGACATCGATGCGGTCTCGGGGCGCGGCGGCCTTCTGTGGCCGATGGCACATGGAACATACGCGGTCAATCCACAAATGGTCGAGGATCTCCAGGCTGGCGTGCAGGGCGACCATGCGTCGAACCTGGGCGGCCTGATCGCGAACGAACTTGTCAGGGATTCCGGAAAACCGGCATTCATCGTCGATCCTGTCGTGGTTGACGAACTTCCGCCACGGGTCAAGATCACGGGTATAAAGGAACTTCGCCGCCGCTCGATCAGCCACGCGCTGAACCAGATTGCGTCGTGCCAGCGGTTCGCCGCCGAGACCGGGACATCGTATGAAAGCCTGAACCTGATTGTGGCGCACATGGGCGGCGGAATAAGCATCGGGGCGCATGCCCGCGGAAAATACATCGATGTGAACGACGCGCTTGACGGCGAAGGCCCGTTCAGTCCCCAGCGTTCAGGCAGCCTGCCCACCGGCGCGTGGATGCGCCTTGTGCTGTCGGGAAAGTACACCAGGGATCAACTGAAGCTTCTGAACAAGGGCCGCGGCGGCCTGATCGACCTTCTGGGCACCGCGGATCTGCGTGAAGTGGTCAGGCGGATTGAGGCCGGCGATCGGGAGGCCGCCGACGTCTTCGAAGCGATGTGCTACCAGATTGCAAAGGCCATCACCGCCTTGCTGCCGGCATTTGACGGCGAACGCGTCGATCAGGTCATCCTGACCGGAGGAATGGCGCGAAGCAAGCCGCTTGTCGAAAAGATTACCAGGTACATCGGCGCCATGGGTTCGCCCGTGACCGTCTATCCGGGCGAAAATGAGATGGGCGCGCTGGCGCAGGGCGCCATTCGGGTTCTTACCGGTGTTGAAAAGGCGCGTGAATACACCGGGCGACAGGCCTGACGATCCTCCCGCCGGTGCGTGACTCCGTCAAAGCCGCCTGATCGAATCCATCGAATCCATCTTCACGCTGTGAACCGGCGCGAACAGATAGACCAGCGTGTTGAAAAGAAGCTTCCATTCGCGGCCTCGACTCTGGAGCACGACATACGGAAGCCTTCTGGTCACATACCTTGCGATCCACTTCGGCCGAAGGAAGAACGATGTATAAAAGCGATCGTGAAGTCTTTCGACGTCCTTCCTGGGCGCGGCGGACAGATTGACGCTGAAACGGTTGTAGTGCGACATGTCGGGCTCGTGACGACCCCCGACCATGTACCTGTCCCACGCGGGACTGCCGGGATAGGGCGTGAAAAAGGCGACCTGGATCATGGCAGGGTCGATCCGGCGGGCCATTTCAACCGTCTTCTTCATCTGTTCCAGCGTCTCGCCTGGACAACCTACCATGAAGTATGCGGTAAGCTGAATTCCATGAGCGTGAATCAGCGCGACGTTCCTTTCAATATCTGAATCCGACAGCGACTGGCCCTTCAACACTCGACGGACCGCTTCATCACCGGACTCGATGCCGACGCACAGCCCGCGACAACCAGCTTCGGCCATCGCCTGGATCACTTCCCCGTCCAGCGTGGCAAGATGCGTCTGCGCCGTCCAGAATACGCCGGGATTGCTTTCGCGAATCCTGTGACATATCTCGATGGTGCGATTGCGATCCAGGGAAAAGACATCGTCTTCGAACGCGATTGCGTTGCATCCGTGATTGACGACAAGATCGTGCACCATGCTGGACACGTATTCGGGGGAATGTGTCCTGTAGCGGGTGCCGTAAGACTTGCGCAGTGTCGGGGAACAGAAAAGGCAACCGAATGGACAACCACGGCTGGACATGATCCATCCCCAGCGGACACGCCCCCTTACCGGAACAAACGACGACATCTTGGCGTACCGATCCAGATCGAACAGACCGAAGTCGGGAAGCGGCAAATCGTCCAGACCTGCAATCAACGGACGGTCTTCGTTGCGCACGATCCGGGAACGATCGGCAACGGACCAGGTCACGCCGGCAATCCCGGAAAAATCGGGGCCATCGCCCGGACATCCTGCTTCCTGCCAGGATCTGGCGGCGCGCGCCACCTCGACCAGAGTCAGTTCCGGTTCGCCACGGACAGCCGCATCAAAGGGCCCGGCCGTGCCGACAAGACTTTCGGGGAACACGTCGGCGTACTGGCCGGTGGCTATCATCGGAAGCGACCGGCCGCAGTGACGCCTTACCGCCCAGGCGGTATCCATGACCACGTCGCGATTCATCGAATCGACGTGCATCACAAGCATGCCCATATCGCCGGCAAGCAGTCCGCGAAGCATGCGCGACGGGGCCTCCTCGCGGGCCCACTGATCGTTGACGCTTACCTTGAACCCGTCCTTCTTCAGGCACGCGCCCGCATATGCAATCGGAAAGGGAACCTGGCATTCCTGTGGATGCGTGAAGAACTTTCCGAAGAAAGGCGGGAGCCGAAGGAAAACAATCTCTTTGTCGAAACTGGCCACAGCAACCCCGAAAGCGAACCGGATTCCGTGATATCTTAACACAACGGGCCAACTGCCGTCAGGCCGGCCTGGAGAATGACGGCCGGTATTTCCAAATTGGCATGTCGCACGGGGAAAAAGCGATGATTCCAAGGCGTCGTTACAACATCGAGGCCGGCTTCTTCAACGACGCACTCACGGGCAGGCTTGCCCCATCAAGGATGAGGGCCTTCGTGCCCAGATTCGAAGCCGCCCTGGCCGCAAGCCTCGGCGGTCGCCACTCGGTCCAGGCAACCGGATCGGGACGCAAGGCCCTGGCCACGCTGCTGGACACCCTGGGAATCCCAAAGGGCTCGACCATCATGATCCCGGCGTACACCCTGGGGGACATCGGGCCTTTCCTCGGACGGCTGGGGTATCGCTGGATCACGTGCGACGTGGATCCCGGAAGGCCGGTGATGACGGCCGCGACCGTGCTGGATGCATGGCCGTCCGGGGGCGACGTCAAGTGCGTGCTGGCCACGCACCTTTTCGGGATTCCCGCCGACGTTCCGGCCATCGCGAAGGCAGTCGAACCGTTTCACGCGACGGTCATCGAGGACTGCGCGCAATCCATCGGGAGCACGCTGGGCGGCGCCTGGACTGGCACCCTCTCCAGGGGCGCCATTTTCAGCTTCAACTACCTGAAGCCGGTCAACTGCTTCGGCGGCGGCGCAATGGTTCTTCCCGGCCACAGGGAAATGCTGCCGCTGAAGTCTCCGCCGCGTGTCGATACGGCCGGCTCCTTCGCCCGCGGCCTGGCCGAGGATCTCGTTTCCGCGGGGCCGTGGCTGAGATTGCCAACCGCCCTTCTTGCATTTGACCAGTTCCGGCCGACGATGATGATGATTGACCGCATGATCCGGCGACCACCGGATACGGCGGAAGAGCCGTGCTCCATATCTCCACTGCAGGCCCTTCACGGAATACACTCGCTGGCCTCCCTGGAAAGGCGGCTTGCCTTGCGAAGGCTGATCGCTCGCAGGCTGTGCGAAGCGGCCGAAATCGATGACGGGCTATACCGCGAAGACTCGCCGGCGCGTTCAAATGCATACTTCTTCACGATCAGGGTTGCTGACGCACCCGCATTCAGGCGCGAACTCTGGATGCAGGGAATTGACGCCGGAATTGGCGCGGAAGTTGCGGACTACCTGGAAAGTCCCGTCTGCCCGGAAAGGCCGGCAGCAATGGGATGGTTCAGGGAGGCGGTTCAACTGCCCTGCCACGAATGGCTGACACCAAGACAGGTCGAAAGGATTGTGGCGGCCATCCGCCAGTCGCGCGACTGCTTTCGACGATGACGAAGGTCACCCTTCCTCCTCGGGCGGATCTTCCAGGTAGAGCACGCCTGACTGCTCGTCATACGCGAACAGCTCGGCGTAACGTCCCCAGTCGATTGCGGTCTGAAGCTGGCGATACGCCTCGTCCTCGGTGAAGTGGTTTTCCAGCACGTCAAGAAAGTACTCCTCGTCCATGCTGTGATCCGTCGCGGTGTTCAAGGCCTGGAGAATCTGGTTGATGACCACGACCGATCCGGCGACCGCCTCGCGGAAGACGTCCTTCCTTGAAAGGATGTCGCCCTCGACGAACCTCATCCCGAGCTGGGTCAGCTTGATGTCGCCTTCCGACAGCACGGCCAGCCCGAGCACCGAGGCCGCCTCGGTCAGTTCGAGCAGGTCGTCGGCTTCCATGTTCAGTTCGCCTTCAAGCTCGTAGATATCTTCCACGCCGCCCCTTTCCTGGATCAGATCCAGCAGGCCGGAAAGCGCGCCAAGGCGGGCATGTGGAAGCTTCTGGAACTTTCGAAGGGCAAGAGGTCGCTGGCTTGCCTTGGTTTCGACCTCGGCCTGACGAACCAGGATCGTGTAGATCTGGTCGATGAGCTTCTTGAACTCGGGGCTTTTCTTTTCCCGGGGATGAGGCAGCCCGACTTTCAGCACTGCGGCGACGCGACCTGGGTTATGCCAGAAGATCACGACCTTGTCCGCCATCATGACGGCTTCCTCGATGCTGTGGGTAATGGCCAGGATGGCCTTGGTCGGGATCTTCTTTTCAAGCCACAGATCCATCAGTTCGCTTCGCAGATTGTCGGCCGTAAGCACGTCAAGCCCGGAAAAAGGCTCGTCCATGCAAAGGACCTCCGGTTCGACCGCCAGTGCCCTGGCGAATCCGACCCGCTGCTTCATGCCGCCGGAAAGCTCGCGCGGAAGCGCATCCTCGAAGCCGTCAAGACCGATCATGTCGATCGCCGCCGTGGCCTTTTCCATGGCGTCCTTAAGGTTCATGCCCGCGGCTCGCAGCCCCATCGCGACGTTTTCCAGCACGCTCATCCACGGGAACAGGGCGAAGGACTGGAACACGACGGAAACGCCCGGATTAACGCCGACAAGGCGCTGGCCGTGATAGAGCACCTCACCGGCGGAAGGTTCGGTAAGACCGGCAAGAATGCGCATGAACGTGGTCTTTCCAGACCCGGACGGACCGAGCAGGGCAACGAACTCGCCTTCGCGGATAGTGAAATCGACGCCTTCAAGAACTGTCACGCGCGGCGTATCCGACGTGCCGCCGAACCACATGCTCAACCCTTTCGTCTGGAGAATTGCCGGAACATCCTGGCGATCCTGGATCGAAAGGGCATCAATCTTTCTTTTTGCGCGATCAAGTTCCGACATTGCCGTTCCCCCAAGTTCCGGACGGCCCCGGGCCGTTAACCTTCAAGTGTGAAATGCTCCTCGGCGTATCGATAAAGCCGCCGCCAGAGGAAGCGGTTCATAAGCACGACCAGCAGACACATGACGACGATTGAAACCACGATTCCGGGCCAGTCGCCCTGCACCGTCGCCTGCGCGATATAGGCGCCAAGCCCGAACGCCTTCATCGAGTGATCCCCGAACGATGCCACCTCGGCGACAATGGACGCGTTCCACGCGCCGCCGGCGGCCGTCAAAGCCCCGGTGACCCAGAACGGAAAGACGATCGGCAGGACAAGGGTCCTGAAGCGCATGAAACCGCGCAGACGCATGACGTCCGCGGCCGCCTTCAAGTCTTCCGGAACGGTCAGCGTGCCGACAATGACGTTAAAAAGGATATACCACTGGGTCGCTATGAACATCAGCACGACCGCCCCGATTCCAAGATCGACGCCGGCCCGGACGAACAGAAGGAATACCAGCGGATAGATGAGATTGGCCGGGAAGGCCGCGCCGATCTGGATGACCGGGCGGATGCGCCTGGCAAGCCCCGGCCTCATGCCGATATAGGTTCCGATCGGAACCCAGACAAGCGACGCGACCCCGACGGTCGCAAGCACCCGCGCCATCGTTGCAAGGCCGGAAAGCCCGATTACGCCAAGTTCCCCCAGGGTCATGCTCTGGAACAGGAAGACGACGCCGTCGCCAACCATGAAGAAGACCATGCCTCCGCCAAGCACAAGAAGGATGATCCCGGTTATCGAAAGTCCACGACGCCGGCGACCGGCCAACGAACCGATTCGCGAGGCGGCAAGACGCGCTGGCAACCTGTCGATGAGGAAGGACCAGAACGGCCGGCTGACCTTTTCGACGAACGTTTCGACCAGCGTCGAACGCTGGATGGCGGTCAGGACCGCCGACTCGTACTCGGTTTCGAACACGTCGCCGGTCCGGAACTTCTGGGCCCATGCCAGCAGCGGCCGGAAGAATGCCAGGTCAAGCAGGACAACAATCAGAAGCATGACTGCAATCGCGGCGCCGATGGCCGGGAAGTCGCCCTTTTCGACGGCGGTTGCCAGGTACGAACCAAGCCCTGGAAGCCTGATATCCTTGCCAAGGACGGTGATGGCCTCGCTGGCCGCAAGGAAGAACCAGCCGCCACCGAACGACACCATGCTGTTCCAGACCAGGCCGATCATGGAAAACGGAACTTCCAGCCTGAAAAATCTCTGGATGGGAGTCAGCTTGAACACGGCGGCGCTGTCCGTCAGATCCCTTGGAATCGCCCGAACGGACTGGAAGAAGCTATAGACGATGTTCCACACCTGGGAGGTGAAGATGGCGAATATCGATGCCAGCTCGATGCCCAGCATGGAACCGGGAAACAGGGACATGAACCCGTTGACGGTCACGGCCAGGAAGCCAAGGATTGGAACCGACTGGAGGATGTCGATGGTCGGTATGATGACCTTTTCGGCGGTTCGATTGTGCGCGGCAAGGGAACCGAAAACGAACGTGAAAAGAAGGGAAAAGAAATACGCAAGGAACATCCTCGCGACCGAACGCAGCGCGTAATATGGCAGTCTGATGAAAGCCAGATCGAGTTCGCCCGAATCTGGAAGAACGGGGGCCGTCATGTCCCTGCCGACGGTAAGGAAGGCCCAGATCAGCGCGAAGACCGCCAGGGCGATCGGGACATCATAGACGGAGAACGGCGCGTGTCCACGAAAGAGCGGCCGTTCGTAATTGATAATCCGCGGCATCCTTGTCCATCTTCGTTCAGGCTGACCCCTTGGTACCCTAGAATCGCGGGTATTTTCCGCCCCCCGACCCGAAGTGTCAAACCGCATTGATGCGGCCCCGACGCATAACTGATATCATCCGCGGTGGTGCTGGAGAGACACATGCAGGACACGGTCGTCACCATCGAAACCGGACTCGGATGCAACAACCGGTGCGCGCACTGCCCCCAGCCGGCCATCAGGGCGGCCGGACCGGTGACCCAGCCTTCATTCCAGGAAATCAGGCAGAAAATCGACACGGCAAGGGCCCAGGGATTCACCCAGATCTCTTTTTCCGGCGGCGAGCCGACGATTCGGCGGGACATCGCCGAACTGGTCAACTACGCAAGGACAACCGGCTTTCAGAAGGTCAGCATCACGACAAACGGCAGGATGTTCTCGTACCCGAAGTTTGCCGACCTGATGCTGAAGGCCGGCCTGACCGGGGTCAGCGTGTCTCTTCACGGGCCGACCGCTGAAATCCACGAATCGTTGACGATGGTTCCCGGGTCGTTCGAGCAGGCGCTGGCCGGAATCCGTTACCTGAAGGAAAGGACGTCGGCAACCGGGGCCGAATTCGACATCACGACCATTACCGTGCTCGTCCCCGGAAATATCGACCTGCTGCGCGAGACCCTGCTGCTTGCGCAGGAACACGGGGCGACCGTGCACATCGTGCAGCCGTTCATCCTTTCGAAGGAGAACCTTGCAAGGGGAGCCAGGTTCCTGCTGGGTATCGACAGGATTGTCGCCGGCATTCGAACCGCGCTTGAGGGCGGGCTTCCGAACGGCCGGGTCAAGCCGTACAACATACCGCCATGCCTGCTGTCCGACATCGGGCCCGAAATTGAAGTCCAGAGTTACCACCTTCGGACGGTTCGCGAGTTCGACCCGGTTGACGGCACATCGGCCGTCGGAACCGTCGCGGGCCAGTTCTTCCGGTATTCACAATGTTCCCAGTGCGACGCAATCTGCCCCGGACTCAGGATCGAACATGTATCCCAGACGGCCATGGTCAAGATGATCCTGGCCGACATCATGTCGTCGCGACCTTTCGTGCTGCCAAAATCATCGTCTCTCTCATCGACGGATCTTCTGGAGGCACCGGCCCTGGACAGGCTTCTTGGCGAACTGGCACGCGCCGGGGCGACATCCCCGGTCCTGTTCTGGGGAGGCATAGGGCTTTGTCCGCAGGAAGACTTCATGGAGGTCTGCCGCAGGCGCAACGTCAGCCAGGTCATCCTGGTGGCCAGGCCGCCTCAGTTGAGGCCGCCTGACGCCCGCGTTTCGATTCCAGGCAACATCGCTGAAATCAGGGAACTCCTGAAGCGCTTCAGGACGGGGCAGGTTCCGGTTCCGGCGCTTTTCATCGTTATCAACAGCGTCTACAGCGAACAGTGCGACTTCAATCGAAAGGAACTGCTGGATCTGGTGGATGCCCTGGTCGAGGCCGGAGGCCGGCGCCTGCTGCTGTCGGCGCCGGAAGGAATGGATCCCCTTCTGCCGGCACACACGGATGAACTGAAGGACCGTGTCATTGCCGATCTTCCGGCCCTGCTCGCGGAACTTGCCGAGCGCGGCATCGAACCTTGTCTTTCGCGCACTGTCGGCGTTGATCTGGACGGGCACGACAACCTTCTGGAAGCAAGGGTTGCCGAATTCATCAGGCCGGTGAACCTTAACGACGATTTCCTTCACCACCGCTTCGCGGCGCCGGAAAACGGCTGGATCATGTGGTCATACCCGATCTGGATACACAGGTCAGTCCGGGATGTTCCCGTTGTCGATGCCGACCTCGGGGTCTGAGGCGGGAACGGGGCTCGAGGACTGAACCAGCCGCTCAATTTCACGCACGAAACTTTCCAGCCCCGAAACCGGCAGGCAGGACACCGGCGCCTCGAAGGAGACCTGGCGAAGACCGACCGAATCAAGCATGGAAACAACCTGCGGGATCGAATCCGGATTCACGGTTCCTATCTGCACGAGAGCGCGCCCTCCGATTGCCGCGGATGAAGACGCGACAAGGGACGCGGCGGCCAGGAACGCATCGATGCCGCCACGGCCGCCGGTCGCCCTTCTCCAGTCTTCGTCGGATGTTCCGAAGACCCTGATTTCGATATCGGTCAGCCCGGCCTTTATCGCGCGGGCCAGCGCCGCCGGCTGGGAAAACACCAGGCCGTCCGTGCGCACCGAAGCGCCCGGAACCCCCGCCTGGCGCGCAAGATAGACTGCCCGCAGGAAGATCGGGGAAAGGGTCGGTTCGCGACCAAGAACATGCAGCCTTGAGACTGCATCGGCAGCCCTGGAAATCTTCACCGCAAGCCTGGCCGGCGAGGGATCAAGTGCCGTGTCGGGAAGGTTGCGGCCATCGGGAACCCCGCGCCCGGTCAGGATCAGTTCCAGCGTGCCTGTTCGCATCGATTCCGCGCGCGGATCGGTGGCGCCAGCGGCCACGACGGATTCCGGCTTTCGCGCGGTGCCACGGCCTCTTGAGTTCAGTGCAGCCAGGGCCGCGTTGAGCCGCAGGAACACCGAAGCGGCAGATGGCGGATCAAACAGCCTGGAATCGCCCGAAACGACCGCGTTAACGCACCATTCAAGCAGATCGACCTGCCAGCGCCGTTCAACCAGTGGATACAGAGCACGATATAGCCGGAAGACCTGCTCGACGCGACCGTCCCGGAACCGCCAGGGGATGTCGAATGAGTAACCGAACATCCCGGCAAGGTTCTCGGCGTCGCCGGTTGCCCGTTCCCTGGCAAGCCCGTCCGAATCGGCAAGGGCCGTTATCGGAAGATTCGGATAGAGGCGCAGCCGGGAAAGTCCCATGCCGGTCGAAAATTCCTCGATGCCGTCGCGCCTGAATCCATCGATGTTGGCCCGAAGGTCGGACACCAAGGTCCAGGGCGTGAAAAGGATGAAGCTGGACGCCCGATACCGATCGTATTCAAAGACGTCCGGGTACTGATCGGCAATGCTCCTGCAGACGGCCGCCGCCTGCGACAGGATCGGCGGCCCATATCCCTTGTTCATGCGCTCCAGTTCCGGCGCGGAATAGTTTTCGAACCCGACCAGGGTCAGCACCAGCGATATTCCGGAATCCGCGAACTGCCTGGCGCGCAGGCACGCGTCCGTGATGGTTGCCACCTGCCTGACAAGATGATCGCATCGTGCGTGGAAGCAGACCGCCATGGGGCCCATGCCCGACGACGCCAGGCGCTCGACCAGCAATCCAAGGAATCTCCAGGGCGACTCGTCCCACAGGACCACTTCCCGGCATTCGGGATGAAGGCCAAGCCACCGGACAAGTTCCAGGAGGATACGGGTGACGGTCGCTTCGGCATCGAGCCCGGAATATCGACCGTCCTGGAAACAGAACGAACAGCCCCGCCTGGCGACGCCGTCAATCGCGAACGTTACCCCGGAATAGTGCGGATTGTCCGCGACGTCGGCGGACCACGGACACCCGGGATTCACATAGACGGAAAGACGCCTTGAAGCCTGGCGGGCGCGGGCGGGAATCGACACGAAATCATAGTCGGGGTCGGCCAGAAACAGTGGCGGTCTGCCACATTCGGCATCAAGCGTTGCCGGCGGGCGTCCGTGGACGGAAACATTCGGAATCCCGTCCGGTTCGCGACCGTTCGCAAGCCGCGTCACCAGTTCGACAAGCGGCGCCGGGTTTGACTGGAAGTTGAAGACTTTGAAATCAATCAGGTGGGCCGACGCTGGATCCGCTTCAAACGGATACACGATTGATGCATCGCACGCCTTCCTGATGACATCAAAGACGCCCGGGAAGGGAACTTCTTCACAGACCACGACCTTCGGCGACTGCGCGCGAAGGAAATCCGAAAGCAGCTTAAGCGCCAGATCAGTCTCGGCCGGACTGTCCATGTCAAGCTGGACTTCAACCACCCGGGACCGCAATCCGCGGGCAATAACCTCGCCACTGCAGCAGGCGGAAAGTGCCGGGAACCTGAACGTATCGCCGCGGGACGGGTAAAAGAACAGAAAAACCACGTCAAGTCCGGTTCCTGATTCCCTGTCTGAAGCAATGGAGTTCATGGACACCCCGTGAGACCGGACAAAACGACCGATCGTGCGGCCGATTCTAGCACGTCCGTACGGACACGGCCCGACGTCGCATTTCTTGTCGCGGCCATTCGGGGACTGGCCTACAATACCGCCCGTGACGGAAGAAACAAAAAAGGCCTTCAAGGCAAGGCTCCGGGCGGTAATCGCATGGACGGGCACAGTCGGCCTGCTTGCCTTCCTGTATTTCACGACCGACAGGGATGCGGTCGCCGCAGCGATCGGGCGTGCCGATCCGGTGCTTTTCATCGCGACGGCATTCATCGCGGTGGCCGCGACCTACATGACCGATGTTTTCACGGTGAAGTTTCTTCTGGGCCGTGTCGGGATCAAGGTCGGATTCGGGGAATTCGCCAGGATCAAGGGCGCGTCGTACCTGCTGAACATCATCAACTACAACCTTGCCCTTGTCATGATGGCCGCCGTCGTGAAGAAGCGGAGTTCCAAAGGCTGGGGCGCCGCCGGAAGCCCGTTCGTCCTGCTGAACTTCATTGACCTGAGCGTATTCAGCATCATAGTCCAGGCGGCAATCTGGACCGGGCGCTCGCCATTTGATCGCGCGCCGACCATGATTCTTGCGATACTGACTCTTGGCGGAGTGCTCGCCGCGCCCGCGCTGTGCCTTATTTCGCGGATACGCAACGCCCCGGGCTGGTTCGGACGCGTCGTCAACCACGACATCATGGCGGCGTTCAGGTATATCGGGCCGTGGTCGCTTCTGACGATGCTCGCGTTCCGATCGATCCTGATTCTTGAATACGGCGCGATGAACCTCTTCTTCATGAGAAGCTTCGGGGTTTCGGTTCCACCGCTGACGCTGCTGTTCTTCATGGCAATCACTTCGTTCATCGCGATGGTGCCAATTTCGGTATCCGGCATCGGCTCGACCCAGGTGGCGATGCGGGGTCTTTACGGCCCCTTCGTTCCGGACGGTGTCGCCCCCACGGCCGCATCGAAGATCGCGGTGGTTGATGCTTTCTCGACAGCCGGAATCTTCGGTGTCCTGCTTATCAGGGTCGTGCTTGGAATCATCTGCATGCGGGACGTATCTCGATACATTTCCGAAGACGGGGAAAAATCTTGAAGCGGCTGACCGGGGATTCCAGAACCGACGCCGCCATCATCCTGGAGGCGGTGCTTCGCGAACACCAGCGCAGCACGGATCTGACCAACCAGGCCGCCGGGTCTTATCGTGACCAGCGTGACTTCGGGCTGCTGCGCGAACTGGTCGGCGGAGTCCTGCGGCGCATGCAGGCCCTGGAGGCAATCGTCGGCCCGCACGTCGGCCGCGGATTGGAAAATACAAGGCCCCTGCTGAAAATGATCCTTCTTGGACACGCGTACCAGGCGGTGTTCCTTGATCGAATCCCGGCACATGCCAGGGTCTCGGGCGCGGTCAACGCCGCGCGCAGGCTTGACGGGGAAAAGGGCGCGGGGTTTGTCAACGCGGTGACCAGGTCGGTGGAAAGGCTTGCTGACGGGAATCCCGGCAGGCTGCTTGATGGATTGACGCCCTGGCAACTTCTGTCAATCCCGCCGGTTTTCATGGAACACATCCGGCTGGCCCACGGGGGCGTTCCAGGCGCCGACGACCTTGCCAGGCTGGCCAGTCCGTCACCGATTTCCGTCAGGATTCGACACCGCGGGGAATCAAGGGAACGCGCACTTGCGGCCCTGGCTGCAACGGGAACCGTCGCTACTCCGGGGGAATTCGCGCCGGACTGCATGATTCTTGATTCCGGCGCCATCCTTGCGACCGACGCGGTTCCATCGCTGGTGATTCCCCAGGATCAGGCGTCCCAGCTTGTGGCGATGGCCCTCGGTCCCCTTGACGGGGCAAACGTGCTGGACATGTGCTGCGGGGTCGGCATCAAGACATCGCAGATACTGGACATGTCTGATCAGGCGACGGTGACGGCGGTCGATACGGACTCGGCGAAGCTGGACAGGAACAAGGAACTGTGCCGGGCCATGGGACTTGCGAAGCCTCGGGTGCTTGGTGCGGATGCGACCGCGCTTCCCGCCGCCATGGAAGGTACTTTTGACGCCGTGCTTCTTGACGCGCCGTGTACCGGGGCGGGAACCATCAGGCGTCGGCCCGAGGTGCGGTACGCCCGGTCCGCGGCGGACTTCGGGCAGGCCGCCCTTCTTCAGAAGGCACTGCTTGAAAGCGCCCTGAGAATGGTCAGGCCCGGCGGCAGGGTCGTGTTCGCCACCTGTTCGTTCAGCCCGACCGAAGGTCGCGACGTTCTCGCGGCGGTGCTGGGCGCCAGGCCGGGATACGAACTGGTCGAAACCGGACTTCCGACGGCACTCGAATCACCGGATCACACGGTGACGATTCTTCCCTGGGCTTTCGAAATGGACGGATTCTTCATCGCGGCTATCAGACGTTGCCCGTAATCTTCAGCAATCCAAAAAGAATCGCGTTCACGGGACCGGAAAGGAACCTTGCCCCGCCAAAGATCAGAAGCGAAAACATGACGATGATGAAGATCGGGTTGCGCTCGAGCCAGGCGAACCTTGCGCCGATGCTGTCCGGCAGCAGCCCCACGATCACGCGGCTTCCATCCAGTGGAGGCACCGGGATGAAATTGAATATGGCAAGAACGACGTTGATGACGAAAGTGGTTCCAATCAGACGATAAATGGCCGGGACTTCGTTGCCGGTCATTGAAACCCAGGCGTCGGCCTGGCCGGGAAGCGTCGCGATGAACGGAAAATCCACGGCCCCGGCAAGCGACATGATCTTGAAGATCACGGCAAGTACCAGCGCGAAGGCCAGGTTCGACAGAGGGCCGGCCGCGGCCGTCAGCAGCATGCCGCGCTTCATCGATATCCGGCGCGTGAAACCGGTCGGATCGACCGGAACCGGGCGGGCCCAGCCGAAAAAGAACGAACTTCCGGAAATGACCGAAATCAGGGGAAGGATTATGGTGCCGAAAACATCGATATGAACCACCGGATTAAGGCTCATCCTGCCCATCCTGGCGGCGGTATCGTCGCCAAGCGCGAAGGCCGACCTGGCGTGGGCATACTCATGCACGGTCAGGGAAAGCAGCATTGGAACGAGAACCATCACGACACGATCGATGAAATCCAAGTCAACCCCCGGGAATCATGTATTGAACCGGACCCGGACGCGTCAAGGCGGCAGGTCAGGCGGCGGCACGTCCCTGGCGGTGCCGACGCGTGGACAATATCTGTCTTGCAAGGCCGAAAATCAATACCACCCAGGCAATAATCAGGCCGACGGGGATTGGGCCCGAGCGCCCGCTGGCGCTGCAGGACGTTGTTGGCTGGCGATCATGGTCTTGTATCGTGTCGCCGGCATTCAGTTCAACCTGAAGCTCGAAACCTCCTGCGGCCACGTCCTTCGTGTCGTCCAGATCGGGCCGGAAACCGGGATCGACCTTGCCGCCGTCATCCTCGGAAGGGGCGGGATCCGAACCGCCGGAATCCGGAAGCGGATCGAAATCGACGACGGCGGCGTCCTGGCTGTCGACGAACTCCGGCACTTCGGGCGGAACCGCCTCGTCCGCCCCGATCTCGACCTGATCCGGCGGATCGTCGGGGCCGCCAAGACCGAAGACATCGACGACAGCCTGCCAGGGACCATCAAGCGAACCTTCATATCCAACAGCCCAGAATCCAATCCCGCCAAGACCGCGATCCCGCGCCGGCGCCATCTTCAGCGCGAGCGACCAGGAATCGTCGCACCAGACTTGTCGGTACTGCTGGCCGTCGTAATAGCCGTACCATGGCGAAGCCGAATCCTGATCCCAGTTCCGACCATGCTCCGACTCCCCCTGTCGGCACGCGGTGAAAAAGACGGAGTCTGCCTTGCCGGCCGATTCGGAAGGTGGCGTTTCACCGATCGCCGGCCAGTCATGGCCGTACAGCGGCAGGCCCACGATGAACTTGTGACGGTTTTCAAGCCCGCCCCACGTGTCGTAATCGTCAAGCGACCAGGTGATTGAGTACTTGCCCCATTTGGCTGAGCCTTCCAGCGGCGAAACCGGGCCGGGAGAACCGCCGGGATAATGAAATTCGTATTCCATCAGGAAAAGTCCGTCGGACTCCGTGGCCAGGCGGTCGTAGTCGTATGCCCCCTTCCAGTCGACGGCAGGCATCGCGAGTGTCAGGGACGAATCCCCGAGGGCCGCGTCCAGGGATGCCTTCAGGTCGGAAACGAACTGAACGAAACCGTCCTTTGCGGTCTTCGGAAGGCCCTCGAAGTCCAGGTTGACGCCGTCCCCGTCACCGGCAACCACGAGGTCGGTTATCGAGGATATGGCGGCGGCTCTGTAGTCGGTCGAGTTCAGGAGCGAATCCATCGCGGTTGAATCGAAACATATGACGGTAAGGACGACCTTGACGCCGGATGCACGGGCGGCGGCAACCAGTTCGTCCATCGCCGTGGTGTTCCAGTGCCTGGAATCCTGCAACCTGCCCTGCCCGTCAATCGATACGCCGAAGTACGCGATATGGGTAAGAAGATCCATGTGGAGCACGGCGTCGCCGAACTCCCAGTACGGAAGATAGCCGAACACGACCGGACGGGGCCCGGTGCGATCGGAAACAAGCTCGCGAGCCGGTCTGAACGGCTGGTCCGGCGCCATCTGCCACGGAAGCTCCAGGTGGCGTTCCCAGTCGCGCCTCATCGCGGATTGCGGCTCAAAGGCCGCACTGGCGGACAGGGGGACAGAAAGGACAAGCGCGATGATCAGGAAAACGCGTCGCCGGCAGCCCATTCCGAATCCTCCTTTCGCCACCAGATCCGAACCGCCCCGACAGGTTCGGAATATCAAGCGTGCCATCCGAATCAAACGACTGCAACCCCGCGCGAAGGCGGGGTGTTGCAAATTACGGCCAATGCGAAGGAAAATCGCAACCTGCATGGCCGGTCGAGCCATCTTGGAGGAACCATGAAGATTACACACGAACATGTTGTTTCCATTCCCAAAAGCCGCGTCCTTGAATTCTACATGGACGACGACTACTACCGCGGACAGTTGAAGAACACTGGCGCCCTGACCGTCGAAATCCTGGAAACGGCGGCAATCCCAGGCGGCGGCAAGAAAAGGAAGGCCCAGGTCACGGCCCCGTCACGGGTTCCACAGATGCTGCGCACGTCCGACACGGATCAGTACATCGACACGAACACGGTGGATGTTGCGGGATCTCGAATGTTTTACGAGATCACGCCGTCGATGTTCGCGGATCAGTTCAAGCTGGCCGGTGGAATCGAGTTCATCGACAACGGGGCCGGAACAAGGCTGGTATTTTCGACCGAAGTCGAGATCAGGCTGCCGCTGATCGGCAAGAAGCTGGAAAAGCAGGCTATCGACGAGGCCGAAAAGGAAGTCGGAAAGCAGGTCGAGTTCCTGAAGTCCTGGGCCGCGAAGTAACCGCAGTTACCCCGAAGGCCCCAGTCAGCACACATCGAGGGACGGACGGTTGCTCCCCAGGCGGGCGAATTTTCATTCGCCCTTACGATTCGGGGAGGACCGGGGCGGACGGTTGCTCCCCGCCCCCAAATTTATCAATCAAGGATTCTTACAACCCGGATCGTGAATCGTTCATGGGCTTTCGTGCCTGGCCTGCGAATCCTGCCGTTGACCAGCTTCATTATCAGGAAGCCGAGCCCGGCCCCGGCCAGCCCGGCAATTCCCGCAATAATGTCTCGACTGCCTTCAAGCTCGGTTCCGGAGAGCGCGTACCAGACTGCGGAAAGCGATGCCAGAAGAAGCCCGGCCGGAACAACGTATGCCCAGAGGACGGCAAAGCGCACGGCCGAGTCCGATATGGAAATTTCGACGGTATCCCCGACCGTGCACGGCAATCCGCAGACCGCCACCACGCGACCGGTTTTTAATCCGCCAGGATGACATGCGCCGCGTGCCGCACAGGTGCCGCAGGCCTCGTGCCGGGTAACTTCAACAGTCACCGACCCTGATGGCCCGACCTCGACGACCCTGGCGGTTTCGACCATGACTGCTATTCCTGGACCGGGGCGGGCTTCGCCGCCGCGGCGGCTGCCGCGGCCTTGGCCGCTGCGGCCGCGGCCTTGCGATCGGCGATGATCTTCTGGCCTTCTTCCTTCGCGGCTTCATCAATGGCACGCAGGATCACGATGCTTCCGGGCTTGCAGGAATCGACGCAAAGGCCGCAGGCATGGCACTTGTCGTAATCGATGACAGGGATGTTGCCCTTCATCGTGATGGCTTCCCACGGGCATGCCTTGACGCACGCAAGACACGTGATGCATCCGACCTCGCAGACGTTCTTGACTTCCTTGCCCTTCCACTGGCTGTTGCAGTTGATCGCTACCGGGCCCTTGCACGCCTGCAGTTCAATGACGTCCTTCGGGCAGGCGGTCACGCACTTGCCGCAGCCGGTACACTTTTCCATATCGACAACGGGAATCCCGTCTTCGCCCATACGGATGGCGTCGAACACGCAGACATCCACGCAGTCGCCCAGGCCCTCGCATCCGTACGGACAGGACTTGGCGCCGCCTTCGTTAAGCATGACCGCGCCTCGGCATGTCTTGAGTCCGCGGTACTCGAAACGGGGCTTGCACTTGTCGTGACCGCCGCCGCACCGGACGCGGGCAATGACCTTTTCGCGGTCGGGCACCTCGACGCCCATGATGGCGCCGATCTTTTTCGCGGCATCGGCGCCGGCAGGGGCGCACAGGGAAGGATCGACACCCTTGTTGACGATGGCCGCCGCATAGCCGGAACAGCCCGGGAAACCGCACCCGCCGCAGTTTGCCCCCGGAAGAACCGCCGCAATCGCAGTAATCCTTTCGTCAACCTGGACCGCGAAAACACGCGAAGCGACCGCCAGCAGGGCAGCCGCGGCGGCGCCCACTCCAGCCAGCACGCCACCCGCGGTTACAAGCGCAACAAAGTCCATCATTCACCTCACTACATCTTGACCATGCCCGAGAACCCAAGGAACGCCAGCGACAGGATGGATGCCGTCACCAGCGCGATCGGCATGCCCTTCATGTAGCGGGGCGTGGAGGTTTCAAGGTCAAGACGTTCGCGTATGGCCGCAAACAGCAGCAGAACAAGCGCGAAGCCAAGGGAAATGCCGACCGCGAAAACGACGGCCTGCAAAAGATTGAAGTCCTTCTGGGTCGCCATGATCGCGGTGCCGAGCACCGCGCAGTTCGTGGTAATCAGGGGCAGGAAGATGCCAAGTGCTTCAAAAAGCGCCGGGGAAACCTTCCGGATCACCATTTCAACGAACTGGACAAGCGCCGCGATAACCAGGATGAACATGATCGTCTGCAGGTACTCAAGCTTCAACGGCACAAGAACGCCGAACTGCAGCAGATAGGTAATCACGGTGGCGAGGACGATAACGAAAAGAACCGCCGCGCTCATGCCGATGGCGGAGTCGAGCTTCTTCGAAACGCCCATGAACGGACAGATTCCCAGGAACTGGGACAGGATTACGTTGTTGACGAATACCGTCCAGATAATCAGCGTAAGGAGACCCATGTCAAACCCTCCTTATCCGGTTCATGAAGCCGACGATCAGCCCGAGCGTCAGGAAGGCCCCTGGCGGAAGAATCATGACCAGCACCGAATTGGCCTTGAAAGCCTCGCCAAGCACGCCGATCCCGAACAGTGTCCCGTTACCAAGCAGCTCACGGAAAAATGCAACGGACACCAGACCCAGCGTATATCCGAGGCCCATTCCAACACCGTCCATGATCGACCTGGCGACGCCGTTCTTGTACGCAAACGCCTCGGCGCGGGCCAGGATAATGCAGTTGACGACTATCAGCGGGATGAACAGGCCAAGTGACTTCGACAGGCTGGGAACCCAGGCGGCCATCGAAAGATCGACGATCGTGACGAACGACGCGATGATGACGATAAATGCCGGAATACGGACTGCGTCCGGAATGATCTTCCGCAACAGGGCCACAACGATATTCGACATGGTAAGGACGAAGATGACGGCGGCGCCCATGCCGACCGCATTCGTCAGGGATGTCGTGACCGCCAGCGCCGGACACATTCCCAGCAGGGAAATCAGCAGCGGGTTTTCCTTGACCGTTCCCTTGGCGAATTCCTTGAACAGGGATGAATCAGCCATTTGAACCTCCCTTGACGATTGCCGGGCCCAGTTTCGTCCATGCGTTGATTGCCTGGTTCACGCAGTCGGTAAAAGCCCTGGAAGTGATGGTGGCGCCCGAAACCGCAACAACATCCCCGCCATCCTTCTTGACGGCCAGGGCCTTTTCGGTGACGAGCCTGTTGTTCCACTGACCGGCGAATGCCGGCTCGGCCACCTTGGTGCCCAGTCCCGGCGTTTCCTTGGACATGTCCAGAACGCTGGTGTTGAAGACCTTCAGCCCGGATCCGGGCACGCCCTCGATACCGACCATGACGACCAGATTTCCGCCGTATCCCGCGGTGCTCGTTGCCTTGACCGCGGCCCCGACGACAACGCCGTCACGAACGGCCGGATAGATGACCGGTGAAAGCGGATTGGATTCGTCAACGATGACCTTATTGTCGGCATCCGCCTTCGTGCCTTCGGGAAGCACCTTCTGTATCCCTTCGACGACCGCCTTGTTCTTCGCCTGGCGAATCGGTTCCTCGGTGACCTGATACACGGCCCCGAGAAGGGTCGCGCAGACAAGCGATATGCCTGTAAGGACAATCACGTACCTTGCTTCCTTCATTTCGCCACCTCCGCCTTGCGTGGTGTTCCAAAAGTCTTCGGCACCATCAGGTGGTCGATAAGTGGCGTGGCCGCATTCATCAGCAGTATCGCAAAGGACACGCCCTCGGGATATCCGCCGAACAGGCGAATCAGGCCGGTAAGAAGGCCGCAGCCCACGGCGAACACCACGCGCCCACCGAAACTGATTGGCGAAGTGACCATGTCGGTCGCCATGAATATCGCGCCCAGCATCAGGCCGCCGGTCAGGACATGGGTCAGGGGACTTGCATACTGCGCCGGATTCGCCATCCAGGCGATTCCGGTCACAAGCGCCGTCGTGCCGATGAAAAACACCGGGATTTCCCAGGTGATAATCCGTTTCGCCAGAAGCAGAATCCCGCCCAGCAGCAGGGCCGCGGCCGAGACTTCACCAAGCGAACCGCCCACGTTGCCCATCAGCATGTCGATGGCACCGGTTCCTGACAGGGCCCCGACGCCGCCTTCCTTGATGATCGCCAGGGGCGTGGCGCCGGTAACGGCCTGCAGCCCCTCGGCCGTAACCAGGCCGGTGGTTCCCGGCTTCAGCCAGGTCGTCATCTGAACCGGCCAGGCAATCAGCAGAAATACGCGGGCAGTCAACGCCGGATTAAAAACATTGCTTCCAAGACCGCCGAAAAGGTGCTTGGCCACAACCATCGCGATCAAGCCGCCAGCCGCGACCATCCACCAGGGAGCGGTCGGCGGAAGGTTCATGCCCAGAAGGATGCCGGTGACCAGCGCGGACATATCCTTCAGGCTGCCCGCGGTGCCAAGCAGCTTCATGCCGACAAACTCGAAAGCCAGGCATGAAACGACGGCGATGACCATCGTACGCACGGCTTCCAGGCCGAAGTAGTAAAACGATACCGCCACACCGGGAAGCAGCGCGATCGCGACCCACATCATTATCGATGCCGTCGTGTCCTTCGACCGAAGGTGCGGTGAAGGACTTACGATCAGACGTTCCGGGGCAGCGGCAGCCTTACCGGTATCAAGCTTTGCGTCTGCGCTCATTGATCTTCCCCTTGGCAATACGGAAAAGCTGCACAAGCCAGCGGTTCGACGGACAGGCGAAACTGCACGAACCGCATTCCATGCATTCCATTACGTGAAGGGCCTCGGCGCCTTCAAGGTCGCCGGCTTCCAGTTTCTTCGCGATCTCGACCGGCTGAAGCCGCAGGGCGCACGCGCTTACGCAGCGTCCGCAGCGGATGCACGAGGCCGCCTGGTAGTCGCCCGGGTTGCCTGCTTCCAGGAATACGAAGCCGGACGTGCCCTTGACCACCGGGACCTGAAGATCCGCCATCGCGATGCCCATCATCGGTCCGCCCTGGATTACCCGGGACAGATCCGACTTCAGACCACCGCAGAACTCGACCACGTCGGCAAGCATCGTGCCGACCTTGACGCGGACGTTCATCGGGTTCGCAATCTGCGTGCCCGAAAGCGTAATCACGCGACTGGTGAACGTGCGGCCTTCCATGACCGCCTCGGCGACGCGCGCGGCGGTACCGACATTCTGGACGACGCAGCCGACGTCAAGCGGCAGCCCGGGGGGCGGCGGGACTTCACGTCCCGTCAGCGCCTTGATGAGCTGCTTTTCGCCGCCCTGCGGGTACTTGACCCTGCATGCGGAAACGACCACGCCCGGAACGTCGGCAAAGGCCGCCGAAAGCTGGGCGATGGCGTCGGGCTTGTTGTCCTCGATACCGACGAAGCAGCGTTCGACGCCCAGGACGCGCATCAGTATGCGGACGCCGTGGACGACCTTTTCGGTTTCTTCCAGCATGACGCGGTGATCGCAGGTCAGGAACGGTTCGCATTCGGCGCCGTTGATTACCAGCGTATCAACCGGCTTGCCGGCCGGCGGGGACAGCTTCACATGTGTCGGGAAGGCCGCACCGCCCATGCCGACAAGACCAGCGTCACGTATCAGGTTCTTCAGCAGGGCCGGATCCGCTTCCATGTATCGGTCGCCGACGGCGGCCGGCATGCGGTAGGGAACCTGCACCGGAACATTGCCGTCAGGTCCGGGAACCGGTTCCTTCGCTTCGATAACAATCGCGTCGCAGACAAATCCGCCCGGATGGCGATGCTTCGCCACGGCCGTTACTTCGCCGGCAATCGGGGCGTGGACAGGCGCGGAAACGAACCCGCCGGGTTCGCCGATGACCTGGCCTTCGACGACGCGGTCGCCGACATTGACGACGGCCTTCGCCGGAGCCCCGAGATGCTGACGGAGAGGCACGACCACCCTGGACGGGGCTGGCATTTCGACACTCCCCTTCGAGCACGACAGTTCCTTGTACTCGTGGGGATGAACGCCACCCTTGAAGGTCTTTCTTACCGCCATAAGAACCCCCGAAAGAGATGATCCGGCCGAGTGATGCCGGAATCGCCCGACCTTGCCGGACACGCTTGCGGACGTCCCGCCCGCGCGGCGGCATTTTATCCCCTGGCGGGTAAAATGCCACCCCTAAACCGCTTGAAAACGAACAAGTTATTTCGAAAAACCTTGACTCGCCGGGCAAGTCGTCCTGTGAAGTTTTTAACAGACCTCAGAGGGAACCGACGACCCGCACCACGTACCTTCTTTCCTGCGGCCCGCCCGACACGGCAAGCTTGATTCCCGACATGGACAGGGTGTCGTTTCCAGCAAGCGGCGCATTCATGAAATTCCCGTCCCGGCGGAAACAATCCCTTTCCCAGATGTCATCGCCATCGGAACACTCGGCCATGCCTGAAGGATCGGAAGACGAAGAATCCGGCATTGCAGTAATCAGCGTGCCGTCGGCCAGTTCAAGCCTGCCACTGCCGCCCGCGCCAACCAGTATCTCCAGCCTGCGCTGCTGCACGTCGCGAACGTACGGCAGGGCCGGGTTGCGCGGATCGGGCTCGAACCGCCTGACATCGTCCGTCGTCATCACGGCAATGCCACCGGCCCTGACATAGACGGGGATGAACTCCAGCGGGGCCGCTTCGTCGATCGTCTGCCCGCCCGTTACGGCCGAGCCGTCATGGAAGCGGTACCAGCGTCCCGGCGGAAGTGTGACCGACCGCGTGACCGCGCCCTCATGGATGACAGGGGCGACGAAAAACGCCTGCCCGAGCATGAATTCGTGAACCGCGTGCCTTGCACCTTCCCATTCAGGGAACTCCAGGATCAGGCTGCGCATCGCGGGCAACCCGCTTCGCACCGCCTCGGCGTGCAGCGCGACCAGGTACGGGGCCAGCCGGAGATGCAGCAGGGCATAACGCCTGAAGTGGTCGATGGTGTCCTGATCCTTGTTCCAGTCCCAGTTATATTCCTCGTAGTTTCCACGATGGGTTCTCATTATCGGGGACCATGCGCCAAGTTCTGTCCATCGAAAGTACAGTTCCTTCGTGGAAGGATAGGTCGCCAGGCTTGTATAACCGGCGATATCGTGACCGAAGGCCGACACCCCTGAAAGACCGAGTCCGGTTCCATAGGGGATGACGCTGCCGATACCGTCAAGAATGTCCCAGTCGGTCTGCTGATCCCCGGCCCAGACCACCTTCAGATACCGGTTCGAATCCAGGAACCCGGATCGGGAAAAGAAGATGGCGTCGCCATCCGGACGTGCGCGAACCAACGCGTCGTCGTTGATCCTGGCCCAATCGACCGGATAGATGTTTCCGTACTCCCAGCCTGTCATGCCGTTGTCGAATCGCATGTCCGGCACGACCCACTCGCCGTAATCGGCCATCCAGCCGTCCAGACCCAGGCTCCAGGCGAAATCAAGCCTTTCCTTCATGAAATTCCAGCCGTTCGGGTCGGTGAAATCGACAATCGAACGCTTCACGTCGTACCACTGAACCCAGTATGGAGAACCATCCTCGCGGTGTGGCATGAACCCCTGATCCCTTGCCGTGAAGAACCAGTCGTCGTAGTCATCCAGGAATGAATTGAAATAAGTCAGAACCCGAAGGCCCATGCCACGGATCTTCGCGATCATCATCGGCAGATCCGGGTGGTGATACTCGCGGTAGTCCATGTGCCACACGACCGAAAGCGGAATATCGTGCAGATCGAGTTCGTCGGCCTGTACCGCGACCGGGGCCGGGTCGCCGAACAGGGCTACCCACGGCCCGAACGTCCAGTCGGGAACCGGATTCGGCCGGTAATGGTGGTCGGTGAACTGCCGCACGACGTCGGACGGCCTTGGACCGGCCAGAACCCGAAGGCCGCCCAGATCATCGTTATCGACCTGGATCTCGAGCGTATCCGGCGCCTCAGCCGTGCAGACCAGGAAACGGCTGCGATAGGTCGATTCCATTATCAGGCCGTGCGCGCGCGCCGAATCGCCTGACGTAGCCACCAGAGTGTAGGGAAGCGGGAAATACGTGTCGTGCAGATGGCCGGGATAGGACAGTTCCCATTCCGGCACATCGGGATCCTTTCCAAGCCCCTGCTCGGTCGAGCGTATCGGTATCGTGTGTCCGCGATGATCGACCGCGTCGTTCTGGCCGCCGAAGCCGTAGAAGGCCTCCCCGGAGCCACATTCAAGCAGGAAGCGAACCTCGTTGACCTCCCCCGCCCCAGGCTGGATCCCGACCTGAATCAGGTACCCGGTCTGCTCCGGCTGGAAGGTCACCGCCGCCAGTTCAACGCCGTCTTCGGACAGCGTGGCGGTCACGATACCGGCGTTTTCCGTCCATGTGGCAACCGCATCCGCGAAATCCGTCACGGCGGCTTCGTCCCGACTCACGGCCAGGAAACCCTGATCCCACTCGAATGAACTCGCGACCCTGGCCAGCCGGATCATGCCCGGCTTGAAGCGCACCACCGTCGAGCCTTCGGCGTCGATTACCGAGGCGACCGGCCTGCCCGGCTCGAAAATCAACGAAAGCGGGAATTCAGGGGCGGGTGACCCGTCGCCGCCACATCCACAGGCCACCGAGGCGAGAACGATCGCCACCAGGAAGACACGGCACCTCATTGCAACCTCCATGGAAACTTAATGCGTGCCGGGATCACCCCGACACCACGAAGTTATCCGGTTACACCTGGCAGGTCAACAACTGACAGCTTCAGACACATTCCGAAAAAACAATTGCAGAGCGTAAGGTTAGGACAAACCGAAACCACTTCGCGGGCTTTACTCTACTTCGCGGGCTTTACTCTACTTCGCGGACTTGACGGTGGACATGGCGGTGGCGATCAGTCCGGCGACATCCGCGACGTTGCTTGGCATGATCACGGTGTTCGTCGCCTTCGCAAGATTCCCGAACTGGGTGATGTACTGCTCGGCCAGACGCATGTTCATTGCCTGCATGCCACCATCGCCGCGCAGGGAAGCCGCGACGGACATGATGCCCTCGGACGTTGCCTTCGCAATCATCTCGATCTTTCTGGCCTCGGCCTGGGCAACCAGCGTGACCTGCGCGGCACGGCCCTCGGCCTCGTTGATCTGCTTCTGCTTTTCGCCTTCGGACTGGTTGATCATCGCCTGGCGCATGCCCTCGGATGTGGCGATGTTCGCTCGCTTCTGCCGCTCGGCCGTCATCTGGGCCTCCATGGCCTGCTTGACGCTCATCGGCGGAGTGATGTCCTTGATTTCATAACGAAGAACCTTCACCCCCCAGGACATGGCGGCCTGATCGATTGCGTCGATGACTTCGGCGTTGATCTTTTCGCGTTCCTCGAAAGTCTTGTCCAGGTCGATCTTTCCGATCGCCGAACGAAGGGTTGTCTGGGCAAGCTGGGATGCGGCACGCAGGTAATTGTCGATGCCGTAGGCAGCCTTGTGGGCATCCTCGACTTCCAGGTAAATCAGCCCGTCAACCTCGACGCTGACGTTGTCCTTGGTGATGCAGATCTGCGCCGGAATATCGACCACGGCTTCCTTCAGGCTGAACTTGTACGCAGCCTTGTCAACGAACGGAATGATGATGTGGAAACCGGCTTCCAGCGTGCTGTGATACTTCCCGAGCCGCTCGATGATGACCGCGGTCTTCTGTGGAACAATCCTTGCCCCCTTCACCAGGAGCACCAGCACCACTACAGCCAAGCCGACAAGCGCAACGATGGACGCACTGGCCATGACACAACCTCCAATATCAGTTGGATTCCGGTTTCCCCGAAACCGGTTCGATGACAAGACAGGACCTGTTGATTTCATCAACCCCGACGATTACGGCCTGCGAGCCGGCCGTGATTGCGACGGTCGATTTTGCATCCCAGTTCGTGCCGCGGTACCGAACCCTTCCGACCCGCCCAGGCAGCATTTCAACATCAACCAAAATAACGGTTCCAATCTCGATCCCGGAAGACGCCACGCCACGCGGCTGGCCGGTCTTGCCCCGAAGCAGGTTGACGGCCAGGCGGCGAAGCCCGACAAGTGTCGATACCGATACGACAAGAAAGGCCGCGATCTGCCAGGCCCATGCCTCTGGCGCGATGGCGGCGACGACGGCGGCGCCCCAGCAGCCAAGTCCGAAAAACACGATGATGAAGCCCGGGATCATCATCTCGGCAAGCGCGATGACGCATCCGGCAAGGAACCAGACAAGCCACATATCGAGTCCGAACATATGCGACCCCCGCGGAGTTCAGGATAAGCCCGAAAAATTATCACGCAGATGGCATCAAGTTGACAGTGGAAATCACCGATCGGGATGGCGTCCGTCAGAATTTGGCCTTGTGGTCTTCGGTCACGCCGCGGATGCCGTCGATTTCAATACGCTCGCCATCCTCGGTGGTCACGAAACCGTGGAAACTGCCGAAAGGCTGGTGATAATCCGACAGCAGCACCTTCGCGTCGATCATCCCGTCCCGCTTGCCTTCCGGACGGAATTCAAGGTCAACGGAACCATCAACCGTCTTCAGGTGCCAGGGCTTAAGGTAATCGGACGAATCGTATTCGAAACGCGCCGGCGCCAGGTTATGCAGCCTGCCTTCAACCCACAGGCAGTTTTCGTTGTAGGTCTCGTCGTCCTTAATCAGGTTGTGGCACAGGTTCAGCCCGATCAGCCTGCCCTTCGCGTCGTATCCGCCGAAGGTCGCCCATTCCCAGAAAATCCTGTAGGGATAATAGGTCTTCTGGATATCCAGCATCGCCACGTACTTGTCGGATTCAAGCTGATAGACGCGGTTCCCGACCGCGATCATGCCCGAAACCGGAGTGACCGACTTGTGGGTGTACAGAGGACGCCCCGGCGCGGCGGGAAGCACCACGACAAGCGGATTGTTGTTCCGCCAGTCGGCGTGCAGGACGAAATCGGCGCGGATTGCCGGAAGGTCCTTTCCCGCCTTGATCTCGATGTGATAGACGTGCTGGTTCTTATCAAGCTGATCGTCGATCTCGACCTTGAATCCGCCGCCCTTGAAATCGGTCTGGCCGTTATAAAGCTGGCGGCTGGTCTTGATGGCGCCGCCACCGCACTGGGCCGCATGCTCGATGAACTTCCCGGTGGCACGATCGGCGGCCCAGAACCAGGCGTTCGAAAGGTACTTGGCATCGACCACGGCGCACCCGATCGTGACTTCCGGGCCGACAATGGCCACGTGTGCCCACTCCTTCAGGCGGGCCGTGCGCAGGGGCTTCGGGACCGGAAGCCCGAACACGTCGATCTTCTGATCGTCCAGGTTCACGTTCCGAAACGGAGTCGCAAAACGTCCATAGACGGCCTGACCGGAGACAACCATCTTTTCCGGGGTATCAACGACTTTCATCATGACGGGATCACCAGATTATGACATCGCAGTTTCGACGCAATTGGCGCGCCGTGTCAATAGGGAAGACCTTGCCAGGCAGGCATGAAACGTCCCGTCAACCGATGCGATATGTATCCTGGAGCCGGCAGGCTTCTTGAATTCCGTTTCCCTGCAAGGTAACATAATGCCGAAGATACGTCGCGGGGGCTTCGTCTTCATGGCATGGAAGGGCGACCACTCGCCAAACCACGTCCATGTGTTTGACGGACGCCGCCTGCTGATGAAATGGGATCTGGAAAACAACTGCCTGATGTGGGGAATTCTGAATTTGAAGGCCCTGGCGCTGATAAGGAGACTTCAGAAGGAGGGACTCCTGTGGCGAGCGTGACTTGCAACAACAGGAAAAAGTGTTTCACCCTGCACGGAGCGCAGCAAAGCCTCGATTATCCCTATTGCCGTTGCGCGCCTTCGCCCACGCCGGAGAATCCGGTGTCATCTGCCTTCATGGATCCCGAGCTTGCGTTTTCCGGATTCTCCTACGTCCTCAAGGACGGCAGCGAGGGCTCCATCCTTATCGACCAGGTTTACGACTACAACCGGGATCCCGACTACATCAGGAACATGCTGCTGTACCAGTTGACCATCGAGGCCAGGAGGCACTTGAAGGCCAGCCGCATGGGTCGCCGTGAAATAATTCGACTGATGGGAACGTCACCGGCGCAGCTGTACCGCCTGCTGGATCAGACGAACTACACGAAGTCGGTTGATCAAATGCTTCGACTGCTGGGCGTCCTGCACTGCCAGGTCAGGCTGGAGGTTCTTCCCGAATCGGCGTGAAGCCGGAATCAGGCATCCTCCGGGGCATCGGCAGGCAACTGGCTCCTGCGCTTGCGGGCCTTGGCGCCGGTGCCGCCCTTGGTGCCCGGGACGTGGGCCGGTTTTCCGCCAAGACGGCGGCCGGAAAGCGTGGCCAGGACACCGTGCAGCATCCTGATTTCACGTTCGGTCGGCTTGGTGCGGGTCAGCCACCCCCGGATGACTTCCATCATGTGATCCCGCATGTCCGCGTTGGGAAAGAAACCGGCAACCAGCAGTTCCTGCTCGACATGCTGGAAGAAGACTTCCATCTGCTGCTTCTTCGCCGGCATCCGGCCAATGGTGGGATCGACGATCTCGACCGGATCGTCCATGCCGGCCTGCAGCCACTCGTAGGCGACAAGCAGAACGGCCTGGGCCAGGTTCAAGGACGACATGCCCGGGTTCAGGGGAACGGTGATCACCACGTTCGACAGCGCGATGTCCTGGTTCTGAAGCCCGGTGCGTTCAGCCCCGAACAGTATCGCAACCCCGGCCCCGACCTTCTTCAACGCCCGTATTTCCGAAGCCGCCCTGCGCGCGGTCATCTCGGGAATGACCTGGTCACGCCTGCGGGCCGTTGTCGCAAACACGTGCGTGCAGTCACCGACCGCTTCAGCCGTCGTCGAATACACCTTTGCGGTTTCCAGCATGCCCTTCGCGCTGACCGCCAGGGCGCGGGCCTCCCCGCAGTTCCAGCCCTCGACCGGTCGAACCAGCCTCAGATCGGTCAGGCCACAGTTGGCCATGGCCCGGCACACGGCGCCAATGTTCTGGGGATTTGACGGATCGACCAGCACAATCGCCGGCCCGCCTGACATGATTTCTTCAGTTGGGGTGGTTATCGCCACTTCGGATTCCCGGAAATACTATTCATCATCCCACGGGAAATGATACTGCGTAAGGCCCAGTTCGCGGCGCATGTCGTTGCAGTTCTTCATCAGCGGCGCGTTGACCGGGACCCCGCGATCCTTGCGGAACAGCCACGCGTCATGCTCCTTCTCGCCGGCCGTCCAGATGCGATCCTGGCCCGGGGCCTTCTTCGAATTGCGAAGGTCGCGGCAGATGCTGCCGGAAATCTTTTTGAAGATATCCAGGTTGATGAAGTGCTCGATATCGATCGCGATGAAGAAGTGTCCCAGGTGGTACGGAACCTTCTTGCCGTCCTCGATGCCAAGGAGCTGCTTCAGATAGCTGCCGTTCTGCAGGGCGGCCGAAAGAATTTCGACGACCGTTGCCCAGCCGTAGCCCTTGTATCCGCCGCCGTCCTCGCCCAGGCCGCCGACCGGGGTGAGTGCCGCCGTTCCCTTGACCAGATCCTTCAGGGTCTGGGTCGGGTCGGTCCGCGTCTTGCCGTCCTCGCCGATGACCCACCCTTCCGGCATGGTCTTGCCAAGCCTGTCGTAAACCTCGATCTTTCCGCGCTGGGTCACCGAGGTGGCGCAGTCGATGACGAACGGGAATTCCTCGTCTGTCGGGATGCCGAAGGTCAACGGGTTCGTTCCCAGCATGTTTTCGACGCCGAACGTCGGGGCGATGGAAGGACGGGCGTTCGTGCCGGTGATTCCAATCATGCCAGCGTCGATAGCCATAAGCGTGAAGTACCCGGCGATGCCGTAATGGGTCGAATTCCTGACAGCGACCATGCCCAGGCCGTGTTTCTTCGCCTTTTCGATGGCCATCTGCATCGACCGGTAGGCGATCACGTGGCCCATGCCGTCGTGGCCATCGACAACGGCCGTTCCATCACGGTCGGACACTACCTCGAAGTTCGTGTTGACGAACTGGACGCCTTCCTTGATGCGATCGTAATAAATCGGCTTCAGGCGGCCGATGCCGTGCGAATCGATGCCACGCTTGTCGGACGTGATCAGGATGTCGGTGCAGATGGCGGCATCCGCTTCCGGGACGCCCAGGCCGACGAAGACGTCCTTCATGAACGCTTCCATATCCTTGAAGGGAACCCAGTAAATTTTTTCTTCCATGTCAGTTTCTCCACCTGGTGTTGTCATTACCGGACAGTTCCCGACCGTCACGGCCACGAACCTGTTTATCACCAAAGTTGACGCACGGCCAGTCCAAATGAAACCGGCCGGCTCAAAAGCCGGTCGCCTCAACCCTTGCAAGCATTAACCAGCCCAATCACCCGACATAAACCCCGTATTAAGCCGCCTGGCATTTGAATACGAACACGACCTCATTTCTGACAAGGGCGCGCCGACAGCCCGTCGCTTGACAAATTACAATAAAATAGTCAAAGATCTGACTAGTTCGGTTATATTCAGCTTGGCACACCACCTGGAGGCATGAATCATGGCCAGATGGAAATTTGTAAACAAATTCGTTTTTACTGTCACGGTGTTACTGCTTCTGGCTTCGTGCTCTGTACCCCCCGCCGACAGGGGCGACATTATTACAGAGTCCGTGGAATGCGATGTCGTCGTGGATGCATTCGATCCGAACGAAGTGGTTGATATCATTGATGAAGTCGATATTCCCGTCGATTCGTTTGAAGACTCTGCCGATGCTGACGATGTGCATTTCAGCGACATCGATGACGATGGCGATATTCCTGAAGATGCTTCATCGGACGCTTTTATCTGCGGGGATGTGCCCAAGGAGGGATGTCCGTGTGACAAGTCTACCGACGAACCGTGCTGCATCATGATTGCACAAGGCTTGACATGTTCGCTTGTCCGCGAGGTGGACGGGGTGTGGATTACTGAATGGGGCATCCTCTGGGATTGTGGTTGTGACGATGGGCCTCAATGTGAAGGGTATGAGATTTATCCCTTGTGTCCCTGGGAATCGAGGAAGGAGTATT
>ERZ795031.337-NODE-337-length-60838-cov-11.757679_pt1 | contig 60838 bp, 38 predicted proteins | sample MGYA00375123_ERZ795031 | MGnify/ENA primary metagenome ERZ795031 (study PRJEB30166, sample SAMN05720159) | activated sludge metagenome | isolation source: anaerobic digester from wastewater treatment plant | place: USA | collected 2015-04-21 ...
AATCTCCGAGGGCAATCTCCGAGGGCAATCTCCGAGGGCAATCTCCGAGGGCAATCAATGATCACGGAAATCAGGAAAGCCGTTAACCAGGCCAGGCGCGACCGGACACGTGAAAAGCTGCTGGATGCGGCGGCGCTGGTATTCCAGAGGAAGGGCTATCACGGCGCCCTCGTATCGGATGTGGTGGTTGAGGCCGGTGTCGGCCAGGGCACGTTCTACCGGCATTTCGAATCCAAGCGTGAGCTTTTCGATGCCCTTTTTGACCGGGTGATGGTTCAGATTGTCACCGAGGTGGCCGGGATCGCCGAAAGCCTGCCGGAAAATATCCAGGAATATCGAGAGGCTTCTGTCAGGGTCGTCGCCGCGTCGGCCAGGGTGCTGAAGGCAAATGGCGGCATGGTGCAGCTCTTTTTCACCGAGGGCCCGTCAGTCGATGCCGAGTTTCGCGCCAAGCTGGAATCGGTTCACCAGGAAATCGCCGCAATGGCGGCCGAATACCTTCGTCATGCCATGTCGCTGGGCTTCGCGCGCGAGTGTCATACCCGCGTCATCTCGCAGATGCTGGTCGGCGCCGGCGTGAGGCTGGTCAACGAGTATTTCAACGGACACCTTGATGATATCGGCATTGACGGCGCCGTTCGCGAGGCCGTCGAATTCGCCTTTTCCGGTTTCGGTCCGGGGTCCGGCGGCCCGTCATGTCCCTGATGCAGAGTGGTTTCACGCCGGTTAATGCCGCCAGTGTTTGATCCGCCGCAGCGATGCGCTATCATGACGCGTGAACACGACGTCGGGTCGCTGACCGTTCCAGGGGGATTTCATGGGCAATCCGTTGCTGCGCCGTTTGATTCCTGCATTCCTGGTGGCGCTTCTGGCAAGCTCCTGCGGCGGGGATGTCGGTCCCTCGGATGCGGCGACCGACTTTACTCCTTTCGGGATCGATCTCGCTTCAGATGAATCGCCCGCGATAGTTCCGTGCGTCCAGGGCTGCTGGTCGGTCGATTGCGGCAGCGTGCCGGAGTGCGGGATGGCCCTGATTCCCGCCGGTCCTTTCATGATGGGGTGCGACGAATCCGCCATCGCGGACTGCGGGCAGGATGAGATTCCGTATCATCAGGTCAATCTTTCCGCGTATTTCATCGATCGCAACGAAGTCACCGTGGGTGACTACGCCGCGTGTGTCGATGCCGGCGCGTGCACGCCGCCGGTTGACCCGGATCCCGCCTGTGACTGGGGTAATCCCGAACGCGCCGATTTTCCGATGACCTGTGTTGACTGGTTCCAGTCCCAGGCTTTCTGCAACTGGCGCGACAAAAGGCTTCCGACCGAGGCCGAGTGGGAAAAGGCGGCCAGGGGCGGCGACGCCAGGATATATCCCTGGGGCGACCAGGTTCCATCGTGCCAGGTCGCGGTCGTTTTTGATGACCTGGCCGGCGGGCGTGGCTGCGGAACAGATCATCCGATGGCCGTGTGCAGCAAGTCCCCCGCGGGTGACAGCCCGGCCGGCCTGTGCGATATGGCTGGCAATATCTGGGAAAGGGTTTCCGACTGGTACGGACGCGATTATTATGCCGCATCGCCTTCAACCGATCCGTCCGGACCGGAAGCCGGCCAGGGGCGCGTGTCCAGGGGCGGCACCATCACGATGATCAACCGTGACACTTATCTGCGTTCCTTCAACAGGTATTATCACCAGCCGCAGGCGACCGACGTGCTGCTTGGCTTCCGTTGCGCCAGGGATGCCCGGCCGGCTGATGACGTCGATTGAAGCAGTGTCAGTATTTGAAGGCGTAGGGTCTTGCCTGCTTGATGACCAGCCTGCGGTCGGGCGAATCCAGCTTGAATTCGATATCCAGGGCAAAGGTGGCGGGATTCCCGCGGTAAAGCTGCCTGAAGTGGTCGTGAAGCTTCCTCGCCGCCGAATAAAGCTGTCCCATCTCTTCGCGCGTCATAATCGGGGATTCCGGGGACAGGCTCGACATGCGGCTGCGCACGACTTCCAGCGAACCGCCGGCGGCGGTCATCACGAAGACCTCGGGAAGTGAACCGTCTTCCGGGTTTGTCACCGACGTTTCGCCGACCTGGACGTTGACGTAGAAGCCGTCGAACGACGCGTCGGCGATGTTTCGCGTTATCAGCACGCCGTTTGCCAGTTCGGTCGGGAATGATTTGTGGACGGCCACGGCCATCTTCACGTCCGAATGTCGAAGGCCCATGAAGCTGCGTTCCTCGAACGCCCGCCAGTTCCAGACGCTGGCCCAGACTTTCCTTATGCGGTCGGAAGGCCGCCTGGTTCCCGTGTCCGCGCCGACCGACTCGTACAGTCCGGCGCCGCTGAATGCCGCAAGGTCTTCCGCGTTGGTGCTGGATCGCAGCCTGACGCCGCTTGACGGCCACCTTGAAGCGATGCTTTCGTCCAGAAGGGCGGCGAAGACCGGCTCCACCGGAATGTGGCCGATAAGGTACCGAAGGCCGTCGAGCGAGGCCTCGCGGAAAGTCGAATCGGACTCGAATGTCGCGTCGGCAAGAAGTGCGTCGATATAGGCCGCCAGCGTGCCCCCGGATCCCGCCCTGCAGAATTCAGCGGCCTCCTGGCAGGTTGCCGGCATGCGTCCTTCCTCGATGCAGTCGGATTCGGCGTCGTCGCACAGCGTTGAATCGAACACCGCGCTCTCGATGAACCCGTTGTAGTAAAAGAAAGGAACGGCCATGCCGTCCGGGGTGATGTCGCCGATCACCTTCCGGCATTCGGCAAGGTTGGCGGCCTTCGCGCCCACAAGCAGGGAATCGGCGAAGCCGAGATCTGCGAAGTCGATAAGGCCCTCGGTGACAATGTCGGCCTGGGGCACTTCAAGGCCGTCGGGCCTCGCATCCTTCCAGAAAGCCTCGGCTTCTTCCATCGTTGACCATTCAAGCGAAAAGCCGGTCGCGGTAACCTCGTAACGCACCACACCCGAACCGTCGCCACCCTGGCCGGGCCAGATGAAAGGTTTAATGTCCGGGTGTTCCGAGGCGCCCACCAGGGCCATGTTCGGAGTTCCTCGGTTCATTGCGGCCACGTTGACGTGGGAAAGCGGCGTCTGCATCTGTTCGGTGATGAATCCGCCGACGAGAGGAGCCTCGATGGGAAGTTCGGTCAGAAGGACGATGTCCTTCCAGGAAACAACCGTCGTCCTGAGTTCCTCCGGGGTCATGCGAATCAGCCTGCCGAAAGCGGTTCCGCGGTTCAGCAACTGCATGGTGGCCCCGCCGAACAGATCCTGCCGCGTCAGCCACAGCGCGCCGGAATTTTCGAAAATGGCATCCGAGTCCGCCAGGTCGGTCTCGTGGTCTGCCGTCGCCGGGGAATACGCCAGGCGGTTGTCCTGGCCGCCGGGGGCAAGGAATCGGATTCGTTCATGGATCAGGTCGTATGCCTTCAGTGCCTGGGCCGGCGTCAGGTCGTCACTGGGAAAGAACTCGACCGTCATTGGCGACGAGAAGGCCCCGGCGTGCCGGCTGTTTACGGAAAAGTCGCGATACCAGACGGTGTTGCCGGCCATCGCCGTCCGTTCCAGGCCGTGGTACGTCGAGGCCTCGTATTCGTCGCTGGTTAACGACTTCCCAAGAACGCCCCGAACGAAATTGAAATGCAGCGGATGCTTCCTGGTGTTCTGGAAATAGACGACCGGACTGCCGTTGATGTCGTCGATGAAGAACTTGACCGCCACAAGGGTTCCGTAACCGGTCGGGGTCAGGACGCCAAGTCCGACGAATGAGTCGATTCCATCGTCCGCGGTGAATCCGGTCACATAGTCTTCGGTTCTATCTATTTCGGGCGCCGCCCGCAGCGTGACGTCAAGTTTTCTGCAGCCGTCGTCGGTCGTGGGCATTTCGGCTGGTGACAGGATGATGCTTTCGTTGCGAAATCCCGGCGCCCTGACGGTCAGAACTGAACCGGCTGACAGGTTCTTCAGAATCATCGGCCGGGCACAGTCTTCCGACGGGGGATCGATGTCGGCGCCCGGGCACCAGATCGCGCCCGTCCCGGATTCGACATCGTCGGCGGTAATTGAATACGCGCCGATTGACTGCCCCGGCTGGGCCTGAAGTTCCACGTGCAGGCAGAACGGAAGGTCTTCATCCGGGTTGTGCAGGCATCCGGCCCAGGATGGAACAAGGGCCGCGATCCACGCCAGGGCGATCAATCGATAAAAAATCCTGACCATGATTTCGCCCTATATCAGAACCGATTCCTCGCCGGGACAGGGGAGTATCATCACCCCTTCCTGGCCGTAGGGATCCTGGGTTGTCCATGGATCGCTGAATTCCGGAATGCTGCCGTCCGCCTCGACCGTCACGCATATGACCGGAAGCGAAGGCGGGGGATCACCGGCCGCGCGCGCGCAGCCGTCGATTGCGATATCGACGTCGGTATCCGGAACGCACTCCTTTCCGGGATCGCATACCACCATGCAGTCCGGCTTCGTGCAGGCACGCCAGCCGTAACCAATCGACGAGTGGTACAGAATGTAAGTCGTTGAATCAAAGGTAAATGAAATCAGGTCATTGTTATGCCTTCCGCCGAAATCATAACTGGCCGCGACCGCATGAATCTGTCCGTTGATTTTTAGCCAGGCCGCCGGGGTTGAGTATGAAGGATTGCCGAACTGGCCGCAGTCGATCGGGTCGGCCTGGACGTAAAGTTCCGCCTTCATCGAGGAATTGTCGATCTGGCAGACATGATCCAGTTGCCCGAGCCAGTATTCGCCACCAAATTCGACCTGGCAGAAGAGATCCTCCTGAGCCGGCTTCCTGATGGTGAAATCCTGTGTCGCATCGGGCACATCGGCGGGCACATCGGCGGGAATGTCCTGTGAAACATCCGAATCCGTTCCGGAATCGCCGCAGCCAGCCAGCAGGATCGCTGAAAAAACCAGTGGCGCCACAAACATTGGAAGTCTTTTCATTTTGATTCTTCCCCGGGGTGTTTCCCCTGACAAGGGCCGCTTCGGGCCTGCCGAAAGGATTCTGCGATTATTTTTAAGGAATGTCCAATGGTTGAAGCCCCCTTGCCCACCCATGCCGCCTGCGGAAGCGTATTATGGCGATGGCGACATTGGATATAACTGAATGCGGCAGAAACATTGTATTATTGGCCTGCATTCGAACCTTACCGGCGATGTGGCGGCGGGGGCCTGGATTCATGTGGCGAAGCGGAAATGCACGGTTGCAGGGACTCGGTCTCGCCATACTGGTCGGCGCCGTTGCCGTCTTTCCATCGACAATGGCTCCGGCCGGCGCCCATCTTCCTGTTCCGCGGCTGCTTCCTGGCAGGCACGAGTGCGGCGACGGCCTTCTTGGATATCCGCAGGAAGCTTGTGATGACGCCAATGCACTGGTTGGCGACGGATGCTCGGAAACCTGCACGGTCGAGTCCGGGTGGCGTTGCGGCAACGGTTCGGACGCGGTGGCCTGGGGGGACGACTACTTCGGGCAGTCAACGCCCGTGGCCGGTTCGTTCGTCGCGATTTCATCCGGAACGTATCATTCGGTTGCATTGCGCGCGGACGGCAGCGTGGTCGGCTGGGGGCGCAATGCCGACGGACAGGCCGAGTCCCAGGCAGGCCCCTTCATCGCGATTGATACCGGCCTTCATCACAGCATCGGACTGCGCCCGAACGGTTCGGTGGTGGGGTGGGGCAGCAACATGGAAGGCCAGGTTGAGCCGCATCCGGGGCCTTTCATCGCGATCGCTTCCGGACGGGAATTCAATATAGGATTGTTCGCCGATGGTTCCGTTATCGGTTGGGGCGACAACGGTCAGGGCCAAACCGCTTTCAAGCCGGGGCCTTACGTTGCCATCGCTGCCGGTGGGTATCATTGTCTTGGATTGAAGGCCGACGGCTCGGTTGACGGGTGGGGCGAGAACCAGTGGGGCGAGGCCGATTCAAAGCCGGGTCCGTATGTGGCTATTTCCGCTGGTGATCATCACAGTCTTGGACTCAGGCCCGACGGTCGCGTCGAAGCCTGGGGCGACAACAGGTACGGCCAGGGCACCGGGCGAAGCGGGCCGTTCATCGCCATGGATGCCGGCGGTTTTCATAATCTTGGCATGTACGCGGACGGATCGGTTGCAGGCTGGGGATTCAATTACTACGGCCAGACGGTGAAGATGGCCGGTCCGATTGGCGCGTTTTCGGCCGGCGGGTTCCACAGCGCCGCGGTTCTGCGTGGTTCCTGCTCCGTGCACTGCGGGGACGGGATCGTGCTTGCACCTGAACAATGTGATGATTTGAACTCGACTGCCGGCGACGGCTGTTCCGAAAACTGTCAGATTGAACAGTGGTGGCAATGTCCCGCCCCCGCCAGGCCATGCGTGTGCCTGGGCAATCTCCAGGGGCCTGCGTGCGACAGGTGTCCGGATGGCTTCTGGGGATTCCCGTTCTGTCTGCCGTGCCTTTGCGACAATGGGGACGTCTGCGACGGTGCCGAGTGGTGTGATCCGGTTTCCGGATGCAATCCGGGAGAGCCGCCGACATGCGATGATGGTCGTGAATGCGGCATTGACTGGTGCGACCCGGTTATCGGGTGCATGTCCGACATCCGGGACTGCCTGTGTTCGCTCGATTCGGATTGCGATGACGGCGACATCTGCAACGGAGTCGAGGGATGCAGGTACGGCATCGGCCGATGCAGGAACGGCGAACCGCCGGTATGCGGGGACGGTGACGTCTGCAACGGCATCGAGACATGCGACCCGCTGGCGGGCTGTCTTCCCGGCGTCGCCCTGGACTGCTCCGACGGTCGCGAGTGTTCCGTCGATATGTGCGACCCGGTTGCCGGCTGCCTGATCGATGATTCGGGCTGTCTGTGCGATCAGGATCTCGATTGCGACGATCTGTCGATCTGCACCGGTCGTGACTGGTGCGACTATCAGGCTGGAATCTGCCGGCTGGATCCGGCACCGTCGTGCGATGACGGCAGGGAATGCACGATCGACAGTTGCGATCCGGTTGCAGGTTGCGTTTTCGACGCGTCGGGGTGCGGCTGCGATGAAGACATCCAGTGCGACGACCTTTCTGCCTGCACCGGAACCGAAAGTTGTATCAATTCGACCGGCCAGTGCGTTCCGGGGCGGGCTCTTGAATGTGACGACAACCGGTCGTGTTCCGCCGACTGGTGTGACATCACCGCCGGCTGTCTTGTCGATCCGTCCGGTTGTCCCTGCGTTTCCGACGACCAGTGCGACGACGGATCCGTCTGCACCGGCAGGGAATTCTGCGATCCCGTCAGGGGACGCTGCGTGGCCGGTGCCGCGCTGGACTGCCGGGACGGCCGTCCATGCACACGGGATTCATGCGATCGCCACACCGGATGCGTCAACGAACCGTCCTCGTGCCGGTGCGCCGACGACGGCGACTGCAAGTTGCCATACGAGGACTGCGACCCCGCATCCGGACGATGCAGGAACATGGTCTGCGCATCATGTTCCGGCGACACCGATTGCGGCTTCCCGGGGAACGTATGTCATCGCTTCGATTCCGGTATGGCCTGCGTCCTTGACTGCGCCCCCGGCGATTTTATCTGCCCTGTCGGTTATGAGTGCCGGGATGAGGGCTTCGCCAGGCTGTGCATGCCCGTTGCCGGTGACTGCAAGTGTGAGCCGGCGGCGGCGCTGACTTGCCATGCAGGCAACCTGTGGTGGTTTGACGGATGCGGTCAGCCGGATCGGGTCGCCGTTGATTGCGGCGAAAGGGGCTGTTTTGACAGGGAGTGCTGCCTTGAAGGTGAATCGGCGTCGGAAGGCGGATGTCGGCTTGTCGTCGAGCATCAGGGCGACGCCGGAGAACCGGACATTCCGGATCCGGAAGACGTCCAGTCCGATTCCGGAGGCGTTGCCGACATGGAAATTGATGTTCCCGCCGGCGGATGCGATGCGACTTCGGGAAATCCCGCGAATCCCCTGAAGGCGGTCATTCCGGTTCTTGTCGTGGCGGCTTTGTCACTGCTTGCAATCGGACGTTTCAGACGGTTCGATCGCCCTTCGCGGGGTTGACCAGGTCAGCGCGCGCGCCGGTCGAAGCGACGCCGTGACGAAAGCAGGTATCCGAGAGCGATCGCCAGCGGCAACCACGCAGCACCAGGAATCCCGTCCGAAGCCGAGCAGCCCCCAGATGCCGGCGCCGTCTCCTCGACAGGTTTTTCACCCTCATCCGTTGCCTGGACTGTGTCGGCGTTGCCGTTGGCGTCCTCGATCACATCATGGGTCTGCGGCACCTGGCCGGCGCAAACCCCTTCCGGGGTGCACGCGTCATCAACCGTTTCCGGGTTGGAGTCGTCGCACGGAGTACCCACGGCCATGAACGTCGCCTGACAGCCGCCGGTGCCGTCGCAGTCGGCGGCGCTGTCGCATGGTCCGGGCAGGCATGCGTACTGTTCTCCGACGCATTTTTTCTTGTCGTTGCATGCGTCGTTCATCGTGCACGGGTCGTTGTCGTCGCACGAGGTCCCAAGCGGGGCCCATACGGGCTTGCATGTACCATCGCCCTTGCAGGTGGAATCCGACATGCATCGGCCCGGCGAGCAGGTGTATGGAGTTCCCGCGCAGGCGCCAAGGGCGCTGCACATGTCGTCGCTGGTGCACAGGTCGCCATCGTCGCACGCCAGCCCGTCGGAAATCGTGAAGACGCATTTGTAATCGACGCATTCGTCCGTCGTGCACTGATCCTGGTCGTCGCATGTGCCGCACGAATTCCCGCACCCGTCGTCCCCGCAGTCGCGTCCGTCGCACGTGCACGGAACGCAGGCGCCGCCAAGGCACCAGTTTCCAGCCGGGCAGTCGCCGCACCAGCCGCCGAATCCGTCGCTTCCGCACACAAGTTCGCCACATCCAGGCGCGACCAGGCACACCTTGAACGAGATCGTGTCGCCGACCTCGCCGACGTCGTAAATCCGAAGTTCAACCGTCGTTCCATCCTCCAGGAACAACGCGGGATCCGTCACGTCATTCATGACGGTTCTTCCCCCGGACTTCATCGTTGCGTCCTTCAGGCTGCCGTTCGTCTTCGGCCCCTCGCCGGGCCGGAAGACATAAACCTCGTCCGGCGGGCCCTCGCGGTTTCCAATGCCTTCCAGGTCGGGGTTGATGCGATACACGATCAGTCCCGACGATGGAAGCTGGGTCTCGAAAAGGCCAAGACGACGCCGGTATTCAACGACGAAGTACTCCTTGTCCGATTCCGGGACGGGAATCCTTACCGCCTGCGTTCCGTTCATCCACGAGGAATGAAGGGTGATGTCGCTGTTTTCGGAAACGATCGGAATGTCTTCAATCCAGTTGCCGTACTTCCATTTCATGTACGCGAGAGGGTGCTGGGCGGCTTCCATCCCGGTCGCTTCCATCAGATCCCACGGCCCGACCGGCACGCGCCCGTCCTGGCTGTAATGGTAAAGGTCGGGCGCGCCGAACGAATGGTACATTTCGTGCGCGAAGGTTCCGGGCGAAACCCTCATCAGGACGCTCAACTGAAGGTTGTAGGTGCCGACCTGCAAGCCCGCGACGCTCGGAGCCTCGTAAAATTCCCATTTGTGCGGCCACAGCAGGTCGGACCAGCCGTCGGGCCAGCCCTGAATCATGAAAATCACATTGTCGAACCAGCCGTCGTCGTTCGCATCGAAGTCGATGTCGGGCGGTATCAGATCCTCGATTCCGGCCAGGGCGTCGCGAAGCATGGCATGTTCGCGCATCTGGGCTTCCATGTCGCCCGAATAGCCCTGGGTGTTCGACCTGGCGTCATACGGCTGGTAGTACTGCCTTGATTTGGGTGACGTCCACGCGGTCATCCACGCCCCGTCCGGTGGCGGGGTGAAGATGGTCCGGACATCGACCGCGCCCATCGACACCTCGCTGAAGAACGCCCGCATCGAGGCGTGGCCGTCCGCGGTGCTGTTGAACTTTTCATCATACAGATCGCTTTCCTCGTACATCGTTTCATCGTCGGAAAAGCGGATGAACACGAAGAGGTTGTTGATCTGGCCAACAGATGGGGTCACGTCACCGGCCCTTGCCACGCGGCGGACTCCCGGATTCCGGCGCGACTCCCGCAACGTCGGTCTCAGTCCGGGCTGGAGTCCGGCCGCGGCCGGATCGTCGATCCCCGCGGCGAGGATCGTTGGGGCCAGCTTTCCGTCAATCAGGTCGGCATAATGCAGCCAGCCCGTCGCGAAGTCGCGGACGACGGTGAAACCCTTCAGATCCGTCGTGACGCGTGAAAATTCGTCGCCAGAGGTCACGAGCATGACGACAGTCCCGTCGGGCTGCTCGAAGCGGGACGGAATGTCTTTCAACGGCGCCGCGGACAGCGGCAAAGTCAGTAAGCAGGCCGGCAGGGCAACGGACAAAAAAAGCCTGAAAAAATTCATGACAACTCCGCAATCCATTGTGAAAGAAACGCGAAGTGCAGTTTACCATTACCTGTTTGTCCGTTGACAGTCCCGTTGTGTTGATTCCTAATCGGGCCCGTCACGCGACCGGGCAGGACGTGGCCCGGGGGAAGGATTGATGGACGACGGCGACAGGGATTCGGTCGAAGGCGTCGATGATGTCGCGGGTGGTCACCGGCGGCGACCAAGGTACTCAGGGACTCATCCAAGGCGTTTTGACCAGAAATACAAGGAACTGGATCCGTCTGTGGATCCCGATACGGTTGCAAGGGTGCTGGCTTCGGGAAGGACTCCGGCCGGGATGCACCGCCCGATCATGGTGCGCGAGATAATCGGGGTTCTTCAGCCCGCTCCCGGATGCCTTGTGGTTGACGCCACGCTCGGCTGGGGCGGGCACTCCGGGGCAATCATCCCGATGATTGTTCCAGGCGGGCATCTGTTTGGACTGGACTGCGATCCGGTCGAGCTTCCAAAGGCCGAGTCAAGGCTTCGTCTGGCCGGCTGGGGCCCCGATTCGTTTTCAGCCCACCGGATCAATTTCAGCGGGATATCCAGGATCCTTGATGACGCCGGCGTCGATGCGGTTGATTGCGTTCTGGCCGACCTGGGGCTTTCGTCGATGCAGATTGACGACCCGTCCCGCGGGTTTTCCGTCAAGCAGGACGGGCCGCTGGACATGCGAATGAATCCGTCCAGGGGAATTACCGCGCGGGCGTTGCTGGAAAAGATCAGGCCCGAACGGCTTGCATCAATACTGGCGGAGAATTCGGACGAACCGGAAGCGGAAGCGATTGCGGCCGCGGTTGCCGGCCGTTCGTTTTCGGGGACCGCCGAGCTGGCACGGACGGTTCGGCAGGCCTCGGGGCACCGTGAGCGCGAGCAGCAGGAACTGGCGGTTCGCCGGGTATTCCAGGCAATCCGGATTGAGGTCAACGAGGAGTTTTCGGCCCTTGATTCGTTCCTGCGAGCCTTGCCGGCCTGCCTTAAGCCTGGCGGCAGGGTTGCCATCCTGACATTCCATTCGGGCGAGGATCGAAGGGTCAAGAAGTCGTTCAAGGCTGGCCTGCTTGATGGAACGTGGTCCAGGATCGCCGACGAGGTCGTGCGCGCCAGTCCCGCCGAGCAGCGGGACAATCCCAGATCAGCGCCGGCGAAGCTGCGCTGGGCCGTCCGCTCCTGATTCCGTTAAAGGGCCCTTACAAAAATTTCCGGTCACGAATGGACGGGATTATCATCGGGCCGAATTTCAACCCTCGGTGGAGTATGAAAGCTCACTCAATATGCGTGCTGTTTATCGCCGTCCTTGTAGTTGGGGGATGTTCCGGAAATGGGGAAGGGCCCGCGGCTGACTCCGGCAATCCGGATACCGTGCTGCCCGACAACGGTCAGGACGCGTCGCCGCCGGACAACGGTCAGGACACGGGGAGCACCCCAGGCAAAAGGGTGTACGGTGGTTCGGCCTCGTATGGTGACCTGGTCGTGTTTTCGGTTGACGGAGACTCGCGAAAGGTCGAGGTCGTCAACGAGACCACGGGCAATACGGTCAGTAATGATTACACGGTGATGTCCGGCAATGTCGAGGGCGTTCTGAAGGTCGAGTCGGCCGGGGATACCTTCTTCGCGGTCGAACTGACGAACAAGCTCCTGGCGGCCAGTTTTGACACCGGGAACCCATCGAACACGATTTCCTTCGGGGTCGCCGGCGGCACCGATAACATCGCCAATCAATCGAACATTCCCGGCGACTATGCCTATATCCACATATCCGGCCAGCCGGTGAACGGATCGACGGACATCAAGGAATGGGGTGTTCTTTCCATCATCGACGACGGTACCTTCAGGGTCAAGGCATTCGCCAGCGACGCGGGCGACATGAGCCTTGGACCGATGGCTCCGGAGGAATGGGCCGGAGCCTTCCCGGTCGAGGAGCCGAACGTCCAGGGTTCCTGGTCCGTGAATCCATCGGATCATGCGCGCCTGGTCGTCAATATCGACGGGGTGCCGGCAACCCTGACCGGATTCGCGTATGCTCCCGATCCAAATGGAATTTTTGTTCTTGACATGGGTACCGGGAACGGATTCATCCTTGCCATGAAGATTCTGCCGACCATGACGCTTGCGAATCTTGCGGGCGAGTACAAGTTCATAAACGTATGGAACGACAGCATGGGTGAAGGCCGCAGCGCCGGACACGCCGTGGTTAACTCCGATGGTACCGGCTTCTTCGGCACGGTCGATACCGACGGCGGATATTCGACCGGGACTTTCGATTACATCAGCGCCTGTCCGAACCTTCAGAACATGTTCCACGCGACTTCAACCGAAACCAGGGATGACGTCACGGTCACCCTGAAGCATTACTTCGTCCTGCTTCCGTATGCGTACATGGGATTCAACTTCAGGACTGACGGCGGGTTCAGGTTTGTCGGGTATTCGGTTGGCGCCCGGCTGCCGTGACAAACGCGGGTCTATCTGTTCTTCCAGGCCAGCTTGAATCCTTCGCCGGTCATTATCGAGCGATCCAGGACCTGGACCTTTCCATCTTCGGGAAGAACGATTCTGGCCCACGGGGCCACGTCGAGAATGTCCTTCTGGATATCGAGTCCGTCGGCGATCTGGAACAGTTCGATTCCGCGTTCGGTCAGCCTGAAGGTGCCGGCCGTCGTGCAGTAAAAGACATTCTGGCCGCGCTTCAGAGCGTTCTGCGCGCTGAAAGTTATCTCTTCCAGCTTTTCGACGAATTTCGGGATGCCCCGCTTCGTGACCTGGAGCTTGCCGTCAACGATCTGCATCTCTGCCTTCGCGGTCCACTGGCCGATGAATATCAGGTTTTTCGCATAGGTGACCAGGTTGATGAAGCCCCCGGGGCCCACATATTCCTTCACCTTCTGCGATTTGCGGCTGACGTTGACGTTGCCCTGCGGATCCACCTGAAGCATTCCCAGGATGGCGACGTCAAGGTTATCCTCGATGAAATGGAACATCTCGGCGGACGACACCAGTTTTTCGGGATTGATTGCCATCCCGAAGAAGAATCCAGGTGCCGGGATTCCGCCGATGACGCCGGTTTCGATCAGGTACGTGATGTCCTTTGCGATTCCGCCGCGGCTTGCCATGGCGCCGACTTCCTGCGGCAGGCCGTACCCGATGATCGTCTTGACGCCGGGGAATCCGACGCCGGTATAGACGCTTGCCGCCTGGCGCGCGAGCATGTACTCGATCGGGTTGCGGATCGGATCCAGTTTCAGGATCTTGTTGAACATGTTCAGTTCATCAAGAAACTTCGGGATGTCCTTCATCTTGTGGCCGGGGGTCAGGCCGAGCAGCGCCTTTTTCTGCGGGAACATGACGGCCTGCTCCGCGTACCTGTTGACCACGATGCAATCGACTTCGTCCGCGGGAATGAAGATGTTTGCGTCGTCGCGCGGAATGATCCCGGCGACATTCACGATGGTCAGTCCGCCGTTGTTGCGGGCCGCCCGCGTTGATTCGCGAACTTCGGTGAACATCGGCGAATCCTTCATGTAGATGTTCCCGTCCTTGTCGGCATAGGTGGCGGCGACAACGGAGCAGGTGATCTTCGGGAGGGTGAAGCGCAGCCTGTCGCCTTCGGCGGTGACCATCTGTTCGCCCCGGCCCGGCTCGACCTGTGTTCCGGTTCCGACCCGCGGATCAACGAACGTGCCAACCCCGACTTCGGTCAGAAGGTCGTACTCGCCGCGTCCCTGGCCGTCGATCAGGTGGATCAGCGTTCCCTGGGGATAGACGGTCAGGTACATCTCGCCCTTTGCAACAAGTTCAAGGCCTGCCCGCACGGTTTCGTGGTGTCCGCTGATGTAGTGGGTAAGCAGGCCGGGAAGGCAGACTTCCTCGGTTCCGCCCGGCGCCTTACCGCGAAGGCCGGTTCCGCCCGGGTTGATCCAGGTAAGATTGCACGGGTGTCCTGTCTTGATGAAGGATTCCCGGACGGCCTTGTAAACCGATGCGGGCCTGACGTTGGACGCCATCCCGCAGCCGGCGATGATTGCGCCGTCCGGAATCATCGCCGCGGCCTCCATCCCGGTCTTGAACCTGGGATTGTCCGTCGGCGGCTTGTAGTCGATGTCGATCTTGTTCTTGTTAATTGCCCAGGTCAGAACTCGTTTGTAAACGCCCAGTTTTGTCATGAGACTTGGCATCTATCCGGCCTCCTTCTGGAAAGCTTGAGTGAACCCGATATATGTGCCATCAATCATGCCGGCAAGTCAACAGCGGTGTCAGCTTATCGGCGTCCGTCAGCCTTTGCCGGGCGACGCGGGGAATCGGCTCGACGGAATGGCGCCACGGTGGCCGACCGTGGCCTCGGCCGTCCTGCATGCGCCGGCAAGCGCTCCTTCCCAGGGCAGTCCGGCAAGATGTCCTGCCAGCAGTCCGGCCAGGAAGGCGTCGCCCGCGCCGACGGTGTCTTCGACCGGGACGTTCGCCGCTCTTTGAAAATGCCAGGCGTCATGGTCAAGGATTGCGGCGCCGTCACTGCCGAAGGTCACGGCAATTAACGGGACGGTCGTAAACCTGGAAAGTTCAATGGCGGCCGCGCGGATGTCGTCGTTGCCGCGAGTGCCGTCGCGGCCGACCTGGTCGGACCAGGAAGCAAGCAGTGAGTGAAGTTCGCTTTCCGAGACCTTCAGGATGTCGGCCTGGCGGGCGAGTTGAAGGACGGTCCGGTGGTCATCGAAAGGCGGACGAAGGTTTGCATCCATTACCTTCAGCGCCGAAGTCGATTCAAGAAGCGATATCAGCGAATCAAGGTTGGCCGGCCCGCGCTGGGCCAGGCTTCCGAAGACGATGGCCTTCGCGCCGGCCGCAAGTTTTTCAAGGTGCGGGCCGATCGGGATCCTGTCCCATGCCGACACTTCATCAATACTGAACAAGGGGAGGCCGTCCGGGCCTGCCTCGACCCGCGCCACGCCTGTCGGAAGCCCGAAAACGATGCCGACGTGATCGCGCGGTATGCCGTGCCCGTCCATGAAATCAAGCAAGGCCCGTCCCCGCCGATCGTCGCCGACGGCGGAAACGGGATAGGCCGTATGGCCCAGGCGGTTCAGGTGAAATGCAACATTCAGGGGAGAGCCGCCGGGAACCTCGACGTCCCTCTCTGCGTCCTTAATGACGTCCCACAGAAGTTCGCCCCAGCAAATTACCGGCCCGGACGTCGGTGTGAGGTCGTCTGTCATGACCCTGTCATCCAGAAAGGTTCCCGCCGCCTCAAGGTGCCAACAGGTCAGGGAGCGATCAGCGAATCATAAACCTCGGCAAGGATGATTCCTGAAATTTCCGAACACCAATTTTTGTACGATGTCAGTAACTGTCAAACAATCATTTTTGCCCCGTCGCGGTCGATTTGGTAACCTCGCCCTTCTGTCCTGCCCGACTGCGGGCCGGAATGCCGGATTCAATTAATTGCCAGGATGATTCTGATGAAGAAGATTTTCGTGTTGATTCTTGCTCTTGCCGCGGCTGGATGCGGGGCCGGTGAAACAGGAAGCGACGTCCTGAACGACGTGGCGCGCGATGCGGTCAGTGACGTGGCCGCCGACACAGCCGGGGACGTGGCCGCCGACACAGCCGGGGACGTGGCCGGGGATGTGGCCGCCGATATTTCCGCCGAGGTTGCCGATGACGTCGCCTCCGACACGGCCGATGATGCGGGGCCGGACACTGGTTCCGGCTGGAAAGTCCCCGCCGAGGAATGGTCGTCCTGTCCCCAGGTCGAATACATCGGCTCGAAGACGCTGGCGCAGAAGGCCGCTTATTACGACTGGGCCGGGATGAAACTGCACCAGAAGCCGTGGGACGCCCCCGGTCACGAGGACTATTCGACGGTTTATGAAATCAACTGCGACGCGGACGTGCCAACCGAAATCGTTCCGGACGGGCAGATTCCGAACTGCGTCAATCCACTTTCCGAAAACACCGGTCTGTGGACCAGCCTTTACGTCGCATCCCAGGCGTTCCGATATGCGACGACCCATGAGGCCGAGGCGCTGGCCACGCTGAAGAGGACGTTGAACGGCACCTACCACCAGTTGCTGATTACAGGCACGCCGGGGCTTTACACTCGCGACATGCGCGACCCGACCCTGCCGTCACAGTTCTGCGTCGAGGACGAGGAACCGTACAAAAGCGCGGCCACGGACAACGGGAAGTACGCCAGGTACGTGCCGCGTCCGGACGACACCATGGTTGGCAACCAGTTCGTGCGGGTCGATACCGACGGTTGTTTCCTGACATGGGATCCTGCCCTGAACGAAGGGGCCGGTGGCTGGTTAAGGCATGAAAACTACTGCACCGACCCGAAATTCGCGGGCTTCTGCTGGCAGGACAACGCCAGCAAGGACGAATACGCGGGCCACATGTTCGCGGCCGGGATTGTGGCCATGATTGTTGATGACGCGGATGTCCGCGCGATGGCGGTCGATATCCTGCGAAGCGTCGCGATGCACATGGTTGAGCACGATTTCATGATCACCGATTACGACGGGCGCCGCACCAGGTTCGGCTCGGCCTTCGCGCTGGCGTTTGACGAGGCTCCGGGCGGCAACGCGGTGATGGCACTGTCCTGGATCCGGATGGCCGCCACAGTGACCGGCGACCAGGTGCTTATCGACACGTACTACGACTGCCTGCTTCAGATGTCCGGAAAGCTTCAGTGCATCGAACAGCCTTTCGAGTGGGACAGCCCTGCCGACTACACCACGTATTTCGCGGATCAGGGCATGGACCTGGCGAAGGGTTCGAAGTCGAACTACGACACGATAAACATCGCGCTGCTGAACTGGTTCAACCTGGTCTGGTTCGAGCCCGGGCGTGATCTTCGCGACATCTACCGCCAGGCATTCCGCGACAACACATACGGGCCGGATCGGGAAGAGCGCGATTTGTGGGATCAGGCCAACCCGTTCTTCAATTTCAGCGTGGTCAGCAGGATGGAATCGGACGATTACGACCAGACCGAGGTGAAAAAACTGGTCGAGGATTCCGTCTGCACGCTTAAACAGTTCCCGACCGACAACATCAGGCGCGCCAAGGATTCGACGGTCTATCCGGAATGGAAGGTGTCCCCGCGTCATGGCAGTCTGGCCGAAAGCGCGATCCCGATATCGGAGCGCTGCAGTTCGGTGTTCGAGTGGTGGGGTGACCCCAATTCGCGCGAGACGTGCGCCGAAAATCTGAGGAATGCCGAACCCCCCGCGGGATACCTTCTTCCTTACTGGATGGGACGGTACTTCGGCTTCATTTCACAGGATTTGTGAAAACGCCCCTGTTCCAGGCGGACAGACCGCGCGAAATCGGCTATTCTTCCGGCATTTAATCAGACTCGGGGATGACTCGATGGCCAGGATTGCTTTTGTTCGTGCCGCGCTGTCGGCGGTTGTCTTGGTATGGCTCTTTGTCGCGTCGGGATGCGGCGGCGGTGAAGATTCCGGTGACCTGACCGGGGATCAGGGCTTCGTCGATGATGTCGTCGGCGAACTGGCGGCCGTGGACGTCGCCAGCGATCATCGCACCGACACGCCCGTGGATGTTGCGGATGACCCCGGCACGATTGATGCCATCGACCCGGACGCCATCGATGCCGATTCCGCCGATTCGTCGGGCGACGATGGCGATGTCGCCGGCGATGTGGTCGATGAAGACGTCATGCCGGATGTGCCACGCAGGGACGCCGAGTGGGATGATGTGCCGGTTCCACCGCCCTCGTTCCCGATTGTCAGGGACGGTTCCGCCACTCACGTCATCGTGGTTGCCGACGAAGCCAGCCAGTCCGAAAAGACCGCCGCCGCCGAGATTCAGTCAATCATCGTGCAGGCGACCGGGGTGGAACTTCAGATGGCCGCGGTGCCGCCCGGCGGCGACGTCCCGATGATTGTCGTCGGTTGCGGGCTTGCTGCGAGCGGCCTTGGCGTGACGGAAGAGCCGGATTCCTTCGACGAAGGCGAATACCTTATCCGGGTGGTCGGGAATTCCGTCGTCATCGCCGGCAACCCGGCGGCCGGGACGATGCACGGCGTTCATGAATTTCTGAAGGCGGCCGCAGGCGTCCGATGGACGGCCCCGGGCGTCACCGTCGTCCCGCAGGCTTCAGAAATCGTGTTCCCCGTTCAATACGACCGTCGCTACAAGTCGCCTTTCAAATGGCGCACGACGACATACGAGTGGCCGGGCGCCGACCGCGAATTCTGGGCCCACCAGGCCGAAAACAGTGGATCTTCCGGCCCCGACGCCGCGTTTGGCGCAGAGCACTGGCATGACGGAATAGCCCATTCGTATTTCAGTTTCATTTCGCCGGACGAGTTCTGGGACACGCATCCCGAGTTCTTCAGCGAAATCGGGGGCGTGCGCGTCAGGGAAGAGACGCAGTTGTGCCTTACCAATCCGGACGTGCTCGATATCGTCACCGAGCGCATGCTGGCAAGGATGGCCGCGCATCCCGACGCGATGCAGCACAACTTCAGCCAGATGGATCATTACAACCAGTGCCAGTGCGACAAGTGCCGGGCCATGAACGAGCTTTACCAGTCAGAGGGCGGCACGCAGTTCTGGTTCGTCAACGAACTGGCAAAAAGGACGTCTCTGGAATACCCGGACAAGCAGATCGGCACGCTGGCGTACATGTACACCGAGGAGCCCCCGGTCGGCCTGGAACTTCACCCGAACGTCGCCGTCTGGCTGTGTCACATGTATCCGTCATGCGACAGCCATCCGATCCGGACTTGTCCCGATAACGCCGATTACAAACGTCGGGCCCAGGCATGGGCCGAATTGACGGATCATCTGTACATCTGGCATTACATCGTCGATTTCATGCATTATTACAATCCCTTCCCCAATTTCTGGGCGCTCGCCGACAACATTCGCTTCTATCGCGACATCGGGGTCGAGGGTGTCTTCCTTCAGGGCATGGGACACCAGGGGGGTGGGGGCGAATTCAGCCTGCTGCGTCCGTGGTTCGGCATGCAGCTTCTATGGAATCCGGATCAGGACGTCACGGCCCTGATAAAGCGTTTCCTGAAGGATTACTACGGGCCGGCATGGGGCCCGATTTGGGACTGGATCGTCCTGCTTCAGGCGAAGGTGGATGATGAAGACATCCACATGCACCTTTACTCCAATCCGGCACAGGGCTATCTGCCCGAGGACATCGTCGTGACGGGCGAACGCCTTTTTGCCGAGGCGGCCGCGCTGGTCGAAGGCGACCCGATACTTGAAGACCGCGTCGATGTTGCCAGGATGCCCTTGCTGTACGCGCGCTTCTTTCCCCGCAACGGATACACGATTTCCGACGGCTGGCTTCGGTGGAACCCGGGAATGGCGACCTGGGACGACGTCAACCTTTTCCTTCAGATGATGAACGATCACGGCTTCACGTCGTATCGCGAGGCGCAGGGCAGTCCGGATACGATGACGATGCTGTACATGATGATTGGCGCCGATGCCGAAGTTAAGACCATATCGAACGGCAAGCTTTCCGTTGACGTCGTTCCGACGCTTGCGGGGCGGGCCCTGCGCATCACCGATATCGCGTCCGGCCAGACCGTCACGGCCTGGGATCAGCGAAGGAACCTGTTCTATCCGTTCCAGGGGGGGCTGGAGGATCGTGTCGGCGAGGGATTCAACTTCATGGGCTGGGTTGAGCCCGGTTCGGCGTCCGCGGTTACGGACACCGGCCTGAAAGTCACGTTGAACACGATGAACGGTTTCAAGCTGGTCCGCCAGTATCAACTTGACACGCTGGAGCCTGTGCTTGCGGTCACGACGACCTTGACCAATCCGGGAACCGCAACCGTTTCCACCCGACTTCGTCCGCACCTGGAAATGGATCTTGGAACGCTTGAGGACACGACCGTCGAGTTTGTCGCGCGGGACGGAACGACGGTTTCCCGGAACATGGACGGCGTGATCGCGGGAATGCGCCAGGGCGAGCACTTCTATGACCAGAAGGCCCCCGACGGAAAATGGTCCTTCACTGGTTCAAAGGGATTGCGTCTTACCTATGGGTTCGATGAAAACCTGGTTGATTACACGTGGCTTTACGCCTATCCAGCCCGCGACGGCGAACTGGAAATGGAAGTGTTTGCCAGGGCGGTTACGCTGGCGCCGGGTGAATCGTTCACGTTCATGACCTGGATCGAGATTGAACCGGCCGGGTCGAAGTAACCATCAGGCCGTTCGGGCAGGCCGGATGCCTTCGCGCCGGCAAGTGTCACCACTGAAAACATTATTTCGAGACGACCTTGAAAACTGTTTCAGGAAGTCTTTACAATAGGACGTAAGTTCCTTTAATTTTTTTGAATTGCCCCCGTGCGGGGCGTTCATGGAGGTTCGGGATGCGAAACGTACTGTTGGCGCTTCTTTCGCTGTCCGTCGTCGCGACCTTTGCCGGTTGCGAGTATCCGACGGTTCAGGATGGTGTGGATGGGCCGGCGCTGGGAACCTTCAATACGTCCGGATGCAAGCTGGACAATGCCAGTCAGCGTTCGCTGATGGACGGCAACATGATCGAGGCCGTCGTCTTTGAGACGTCGGTGACCATCATTCATCATGATGCCCAGTACCAGTGCAACGCCGAAATCGGCTGGGAACTGGAAGTCAACGGCACCACGCTGATCCTGCGCGAGGTCGATAAATCGACGGTCGTGACCAGGTGCATGTGCCCGATGGATCTTTCGACCACGATTGAAAACCTGGCCGCCGGCGGCAAGTACACGATTCAGGTCTGGGATGAGTTCCAGACCAGGATGTTCGGCGAAGTCACCGTCGATCTGGGCGACTGCAACGAGCAGTGCGTCACGGACGAGGATTGCTGGGCCTATCCGGATCTGCCGCGTCTCGACTGCGAGGGCCGGTGGGCCTGTATCAAGGGGCTGTGCAATTACGCCTGCGAACCCTACGATCCCGGATGCACCAGCGATTACGATTGTCCGGAAGGCTTCCAGTGCGTGTTCTACAGCAACGGGGGCGGATCGGCCGAGACCAGTCCAGACGGCACGATGGCCCAGCGCATGATGGCGTACGAGTGCAAGAGCAACGAAGACTGCCCGGAAGGCATGGTCTGCGAGATGACCGACTGCGCGTGCCCGCCCGGGGCCGATTGTGACTGCTATCCCTATGGATACTGCACCGGCGGACAGGTATGGCCGACCGAGGGTTATTGCGAGCCGATCGTGATCAACAACGAGTGCCGTTCCGACGCGGACTGCGGATCCGGTTATCACTGCGAGTTCTATTACCCGGTTCCCGTCAACGGTGGCGCGGCCGAAGGCGATGCCGCGGCACCGGCCGATCCGATGCCGGTTCCGGAATGCTACTGCACCGAGGAATGGGCCCCCGTTTGCGGAGCCAACGGCGTCACGTATTCAAACTACTGCTTCGCGAAGTGCTCCGGCGTCGAAGTGATCTACGAGGGCGAATGCCAGGGTGGCCAGGGTATCGGTTACTGCGTGGCCGACCAGCAGCCGGGATGTTATTCCGATTATGACTGCCCGGACGGATATTACTGCCAGATGACCGACTGGTGCGCCGGCGTGGATTACGACCAGGATGGCGTCATCGATCCGACCTGGTGCATGGGACAGTGCATCCCGAAGGAAATCCAGTCCTGCGAAAGCATGGGCGGGTTCTGCATCGGCCTTGAATCCAATCATGGCTGCCCGGAAGGCCATGAATGGATCACGGACGGGATTTACGAGGACGGGTCATCTTTCTGCGGCAAGGGCATGGCCTGTTGCGTCCCGACCCAGCAGCCCCAGGAATGCTCGTCCGACGAGGACTGCTACAACATGTTCGGCGATTCAAGCGATCCCGCGACCGGAATGCCGGTTGAGTGGGCGTGCGTCGATGGTTTCTGCCAGGCCAGGCAGGAATGCGGACAGATGCAGTGCACATCCGACGCGGATTGTGGCGACGGCATGTTCTGCACGGTCACGTCATGGTGCGACCCGGCCGGATGGTGCTGCGAAATGACGATGTGCGTCCCGATCGAGGAACCTCCCTACTGCACATCTGCCCGTGAATGCGCCGACGGCGAAGTCTGCATCAACGGCGTGTGCGTGTATGAACAGCCCGCTTGTTCTTCCGATTCCGACTGCGCCGACGGTCTTGTCTGCATCGACGGCCTCTGCCAGTTCAAGGGCGATGATTGTGCCAGGGACGACAGCGGCATGTGCATGTGCGGCGGATTTGCCGGCTTCGCCTGCCCGGCAGGCATGGTCTGTCAATTCGATGATCCGAACTGCAGCCCCGATGCCGGTGGCGCCGACTGCATGGGCCACTGCTATGCGGTTCCCGATGAATGCGTCTGCGATATGATGTACGCGCCGGTCTGCGGCGAGGATGGTCGAACCTACAGCAACAAGTGCATGGCGGCGTGCGCCGGCGTCAAGATCGTCTCCCAGGGCGAATGCCCCAGGCGCTAGTCCCGGCCGATTCATTCCACTCTGATTCAGGCAGCTTTCAGACGAGTCAATCCCTAGCTTCCGGTCGTCGACGTCTGGCCATCGGATCATGGCCGAACCGTGGATCAACGGTTGCGGCAGAAGGCGGGAACGGGGATGGATTTATCTGTTTTGGGGTCCGGCGCCGCGCGCGTTGAAGCCCTGGGCAAGCATATCGACGATGGAAAGACAAAGCCTGGCATGGCTCTTCAGGCTGTGCCTGCATTCCTTCTGGAACCATTCGTCCATCAGTACCCTGACCGCGCCGAAAATGGCGGCCGCGGCGATTCGGGCCTCCTTGCGGGAAAGGTATCTGGATCCGCGGTACGTAAGAAGGGTGTTTACCAAAGTCTTTTCAAGGACGGCATCGAACTCGATGTCCCTGGTCGTCAGGTATTTCGAGGAAGTCACCATCCTGTACTCGACCAGTAACTGGTCGGACATTCGATCATACTCGGCCGCGGTCTTCACAAGGGCGTGCTTGACCCGGTCAAACGGTTCGACCGTCTCGGAATCCGCCTCGAGCAATTGCCTGAACCTTGCCTGTCGCCCGCGTACCTCTGAAAAAACAATGGCTTCCTTGGTCGGGAAGTGCCGGAAAAAGGTTCGCTGGGACACATCCGCGTGGTGAACGATTTCGTCGATGGTAGTATTGTCGAAGCCCTTTTCCTGGAACAGCCTGAGGGATACGTCGATCAGCCGCTTCCTGGTGGCTTCCTTTTTCAGTTGTCTCAATGAGTCGGCTTTCAAGTCAAAATCACCGTCTGGATGGCCACTGTCACATTTCAGAGTGAATCGCTGCTAGTCTAGCAAACGAAATTAGTCTAGCAAACGAAATATCCACAGTGAAGCGTCAATTTTTGCTGCGCGTGGATAATCGAATGGATTGGAACTGTTCCGGCAATGTTGTTGACGGCCTGCAAGCCTGGCGTTAAATAGCGAATTACACTTGCCGGAACGGAACTATTTGCCTGTGGCCGGCTGATATTATTAACCAGAAACTTTGGAGGTTTCAGATGCGCATGCTTCAGAAGTTTGCCGGCGTCGTCGGCATGGTGGCCGTTTTCGGCCTGGTCTCCTGCGGTTCGGACAACGATATCGTTCCCGTGGGTCAAGTCGGGGAATCCGCTTCTCTGGCGATCACGGCCCAGGATGGCGGCGTGGTGGAGGTTGCGTCCAAGGCGGCCGGAATCGCGATTCCTGCAGGTGCGCTGGCTGCCGACACGACGATTTCAATCAACACGCTGGACAGCGTCGGAATGGCCGACGAGGACAGGCTTGGATCATTCGTGTTTGATTTCGGGCCGGATGGCACGACCTTTGGCGCGAACGTCACGATCACCCTGAAGACCGGCGGCAGCACGCCAAGCGGCAAGGAAGCGAAGCTGGCCTGGCTGGACGGCGACAAGTGGAAGGAAGTCCCCGGCAGCAAGGAAGTTGACGGCAAGGTTGTTGGCGACGTCAATCACTTCACCAAGTTCGTCATTTACTTCACCGACAAGGAAGTCGTCATCGAAAACGGCGACGAGGAATGCAAGGATCTGTCGTTCAGTGCCTGCGGGGGCGATCCGGTTGGCGAATGGGCAATCCAGGCATACTGCTTCGATACCCGCCGCGAAAACAACATGGACAATCCGTACGAGGAAGTGCCAGATTGCGCCAACGGCAATTCGACTTTCGTGGTCGATATCGAATGGCTCGGCACGATCAACGTGAATTCGGATGGGACCACGGCGACCCACATGGGGCATCATGCGAAGATGATTGCCACGCTCAATGACAAGTGTCTGAAGGCGATGGGGCAGGGTCAGGTTTCGGCCGCCCAGATGTGTGATGTGCTGGGGCAGCAGGCCGCCGACGATGGCGCGGAAGTCCAGTACAAGGGTGGAAAGTGCACCATTACGATGGATCAGGGCGAGGATTGGGATGAGCCCACCACCGGCACATGGGAAAAGGTCGGCAACGAACTGCGCATGAACGATGACGACGAAACCGTCCCGTACTGCGTCAGCGGCAATACGTTGACGGTTCAGCACAGCGAGGAGAAGGACACCAACGACGACGGCCAGCCGGACGTGACCTATAAGGACACCATGGTTCTGAAGCGCCAGTAGTCCGATCAAATCCCTGATTTAATTCAATTATCTTCAGTTTTTGCAGGCCGTCGCCTGGCGGGTGGCTCCACATGCCGCGTGCAGGGGGGTGCAACGCCACATCCGACAGTCATGAGGTTGCCATGCGGTGGCGCCGGCGGCCTCAGGACACTTTCATCTTCCGATACTTCCTGATAAGCGCGTTGGTCGAGGCGTCGTGGCAAAGCGTTGATTCTTCTTCCGATTCAAGTTCCGGGATGATCTTTTCGGCAAGTGCCTTGCCCAGCTCGACGCCCCACTGATCGAAAGGATTGATGTCCCAGATGACCCCCTGGACGAAGACCGAATGCTCGTAAAGGGCGACGAGCGACCCGAGGGCGGCCGGGTCAAGGTGGTCGAGGAGAATGGTCGATGACGGGCGGTTCCCGGCGAACGTCCTGTGTGGAACAAGGCTTTCCGGAACCCCTGACGCGCGTACCTGGTCGGGCGTGCGTCCGAAGGCAAGCGCCTCGGCCTGTGCCAACATGTTTGCCATGAGCAGGTCGTGATGCCGGCCAACCGGGTTCAGGGAGTTGGCGAAACCGATGAAATCGACTGGAATCAGTCGCGTGCCCTGGTGCAGAAGCTGATAGAACGAATGCTGGCCGTTGGTGCCCGGTTCCCCCCAGTAGATCGACGAAGTGTCGTAATCGACCGGCCAGCCGTCCGTTGTAACCGACTTGCCGTTGCTTTCCATCACGAGTTGCTGAAGATAGGCAGGGAAGCGCTTCATGTACTGGTCATATGGAAGGATCGCGGTCGCCGGGGCGCCAAAGAAGTCCGAGTACCAGACCGACAGAAGGCCCATGATAACCGGGATGTTTCGTTCAAGCGGGGCGTTGCGGAAATGATCGTCCATGGCGCGGAATCCGCCAAGCATCTGGTGGAAGCGATCCGGCCCGACGGCCAGCATGGTTGAAAGCCCGATGGCCGAGTCCATCGAGAACCTGCCGCCCACCCAGTCGCGGAAACCGAACATGTTTGCTGTGTCGATGCCGAACTCGGATACGGCGCGCGCATTCGTGGAAACGGCCACGAAATGGCGCGATACCGCGGCCGGATCGCCCAGCGCGCCGACAAGCCATTCGCGGGCGCTTCTGGCATTGGTCATCGTCTCAAGGGTTGTAAAGGTCTTGCTGCTTACGATGAACATGGTTCGGGCCGGATCAAGATCCCTGACTGCCTCGGCGAAGTCGGTGCCGTCAACATTGGAAACGAACCTGAAAGTCATGTCCCGCAGGGAGTAGTGGCGGAGGGCCTCGTACGCCATGACCGGACCAAGGTCGGAACCGCCGATGCCGATGTTTACGACATTGCGGATCGGAAGCCCGGTATGTCCCGGCCACTGACCGCTTCTTACCTTGACGCAGAAGTCGGCCATTCGTTCCAGGACCAGGTGAACCTCGGGAATCACGTTCTCGCCGTCAACGAAAATCCGTTCGGATGCGGGAGCCCTGAGTGCCGTGTGCAGGACGGCGCGGTTCTCGGTGGTGTTGATCTTCTGTCCCGAAAACATCGCGTGGATTCGTTCCTGCAGCGACCTTGCGCTGGCCAGGTGAATCAGCAGGTCAATCGTCTGTCGAGTTGCCCGGTTCTTCGAATAATCAAAAATGATTCCAACGTCTTCGATGGTCATGAAGTCGGCGCGTCCGGGGTCGGCCTCGAAAAGGTCGCGAAGGTGCACATCCCGGATTTCATCGAAGTGACGCTGAAGTGCGCGCCATTCGGGAATCGTCTTCAATCTGGCGTTCTGGGTTCCAATCATGTCTGGTCGTCCCGGCATCAAGACGCGGGGATTTTACACCCGAAGGCACATTTTTGTTGACGGCGCGATGCGTCAAAGTGCAAATTCATTTCAGTCTTGCCGTGGTGCCAACGTGAGAAAGTTTGCATGTCTGTTTATTTCCGTCCTGATGGTGGCCTGTTCCCAGGGTTCGGGATCACCCGACTCATCGGTTTTTGACGTTGATGACGCGGTCGCGGTCGATATCGCCGATTCCGGCCTTATTGATTTGTCCGGCCCGGATCTTGTCGAGGATCGCACCGCCATCGATCTTGAAGATCCCGATTCGGTTGATGTCGATGACGTCGAGACTCCCGATGCGGAGGAAGTCGATGCGGCCGACGCCGCCGACGTGATGGATGCCGGAACCGATGATGGCCCGCAGGTTCCCTGGTACCAGCAGTTGGCGCCGTCGGGCCAGAAGGTTCGCGAGATCTTCGGGGTCGCCTCCCACATGGAAACATCCGAGGCCGGCGACCCGGAAACCGAGTTCGAATTCGACACTTATCAGGGAATCGGCGGTCTGCGGGCCCGTCGCGGCTTCCGCTGGAGCAACGTCGAGCCGGAGGAGGGCGTGTTCCTGTGGGAAAAGACGAACGGGGCCGTTGTTCGCTCTGTCGAGCATGGCGTCAACTTGATGCCGGTTGTCTATTACGGGAATGACTGGGCCGAGTCGGATCCGGACAAGTACGGAACCCTGGACGTGTCGAAGTACGCCAACTACGCCGGCGCGATGGCAACCCAGTATTGCGATTCCATCAAGGAATACGAGTTGTGGAACGAACAGAACATCACCAGGTTCTGGCATCTTCCGCCCGACCCTGCCAAGTACGCCGAGATGGTCGTCGCGGCCTCCCTTAAGATTAAGGCGGCCTGCCCGGACGCGAGTGTCGTGTTCGGCGGAATGGCGTCGTACGACGACGTCGATATGTTCGATACGTGGAATTTTCTTCGGCGCAGCCTTCAGGCGCGTCCCGACCTGTGCGACTACTTCGATGGCGTCGCGCTTCATCCATATACGTTCCTTCAGTTCGATTCGCCCGAATACGACGAGATCGATTTCGGCTTCAGGAAGCCCGGCCAGACGATGCAGACCGACATTGCCCGCCAGATGCTGGCCGATGCGGGATGCGGCGAGAAGGGCATCTATTACACCGAACTGGGGTGGCCCACGTACGACCTGTCCAGGGAAACTGTCGCGACATATGCGGTGCGCAGCATGCTTCTTGCCGCGCGCGACGGCGTGACCGGATGGTACTGGTACACTTTCTATGACGACGATCCTTCCGATTCGAACCCGATCCGCCCGCATGAAAACCACTTCGGGCTGTTCGAATGGGCGGGAAATGCCGAGCCCTGGAATTTCACGCCGAAGCCTGCCTGGACGATGCTGGTTTCCATGCTGGACATGGTCGGGCCTTTCCGGTTTGCGGCCGAGGTCAGCCGCATCATGGATCTGCCTGATGACGTCTATGTCCTGGCGTTCGTCACCGACGACGATATCCTGACCCTTGCCATGTGGGATGGTCGCGACCAGCCGGACGTGACTTATGGCAAGTCGGCCCCCGGCGGCCCGGGAACTTCCTTCGACCTTTTGCTTGAGCTGCCGGATGACACGGTCAATACGGTGCTTTTCGATCAGGCCGGGTCACAGACGGAATTGCCGGGCACCGGGCCCCTTATCGAAGTGACCCTTACACCCCAGGTTCAGTATCTTTACATCGATCGAGGTGTCACTATCTGACGGTCTCAGTTCGGTGAATGTTCTTTTTCCGCAAGTCGTCAATTCCAGGTGCTTTCATTTTCCGGTGATTTTCGCCGGCACAGACTTCCTTTCCATCACCATCACATGAATTGACGGCAGTATGAACAGCGTAAGAATCGTGGAAGTGATGACACCGCCGTTCATCACGATTGCCAGCGGCCGTTCAACATCGGCACCCGGCCCGGACGCCCAAATCATGGGAATAAGGCCGAACGAGGTCGTCAGGGCCGTCATCAGGAGTGGCCGGACGCGTCCCAGGCAGGCTGCCTTCATGGCCTGGGCAGGCGTCTGCCCGGAATCGCGCAGTTGCCGTTCGAAGGCAAGCAACACCATGCCGTTTTGAACGGCGACCCCGAAAAGCGCGATGAAACCGATTGTTGCCGGGACGTTGAATGGAATTTTGAAAATCGCCATCGAGATGAGCCCGCCGACCACGGCGAAAGGAAGGTTTGCAAGCACGAGGAAGGCGGATCGGACGCTTTGCTGCGCGGCGACCAGCAGCATGAAAATCAGCAGGATCGAGAGCGGGATCACGATTGCCAGCCTGGACATGGCGCGCTGCTGGCTTTCCCATGTTCCGCCAAGATCGATCCAGTATCCTTCCGGCAGTCCGGCCACGACCGGCGCAAGGGCGGTCCTGACGTCCGACACGAAGCCGCCCAGATCCCGCCCGGACACGTTCACCTCGACCACGACCCGACGCGTGAAGCCCTCGCGGCTTATCTGCGCCGGTCCTTCAACACCGCGCGCGGACGCGACACTGCCAAGCCTGACGTCGTTTCCGGCCGGCGTTCGCAGCAGCAGGTTCATGATTGTGTCGGGGTCGGAACGGTACTCCTGTGCCATTCGGACCGAAACCGGAACCGAAGCCTGGCCGTCGATCATTTCGGTTGCGACCGTTCCCCCCACCGCGGTTCCAACCAGGCCGTTGATGTCACCGATCCGCAGGCCGTGCCTGGCCATCTCCTGGCGGTCCGGAACGATGTCGATCTGGCTGAACCCCGCGACCTGCTCGACGTTCACGTCGGCGGCGCCAGGGATTGACCGGATTTCGTCGGCCACCCGATCCGCCGTGGATTTCAGCGATTCGATATCAAGGCCGAAAATCTTGACTGCCAGGTCGCTCTTGACGCCGGAAACCAGTTCGTTGACCCGCAGGGCGATCGGCTGGCTGAATGCCAGGCGTATCCCCGGCACTGCCTGCAACTTCTGCCTGATTGCTTCGACAAGCTGCTCCGGTGTCCGTCCGGAATTCCATTCAGATTCAGGGTGCAGCATGACCATGATGTCGGTCTGTTCGGGGCCCATCGGGTCTTCCGATATTTCGGCCCGCCCGGTTTTCGACACGACGGCGCGGACTTCCGGGAATTGAGTCAGGGCATCTTCAAGATAATCCGCGGTGGCCACCGAACCGTCCAGGCCGGCGTTCGGCAGGCGGACAACGTTAATCGCCAGGGCGCCTTCATCAAGGCGCGGAAGGAACTCCATTCCAAGTCCGGGCAGCACCGCGATGCCGGCGGCAAGGCCGACCGCCGACACCGTAAGCGGCAGCCAGCGATGCCTGAACGTGAAGTCCAGGCTGCGCCCGTAGACGGAAGAAAGAATGGAAACGATGGACGATGACGCCGTCGCCCCCCTGGGAAGGCGGACTGCGGCCAGAACCGCCGGCGTGACCACAAGCGTTACCACAATCGAAACGGCCATCGAAAGCACCATGGTAAGTGCCAGCGGCCCGAACATCTTTCCCGCCATGCCGTCCAGCGTGAACAGCGGGACGAACACAATCAGAATAATCAGCATCGAAAACAGGATTGGGCGCGCCACTTCGGCGGTTGCGGACACGATCGTCCGCGTGGTCGGGGCGCTTCCGGACTGGCGCACGCGCCGCACGACGTTTTCAACAACCACGATCGGGCCGTCAACCACGATTCCGATGGCGATCGCCAGCCCGCCGATGGTCATAAGGTTCGCGCTCAGGCCGGCGGCCTTCATCAGGATGAATGCCCCCAGCGTCGTGACGGGAATGCTGATCGCGGTCACCACTGCGGAACGCAGGCTTCCCAGAAGCAGGAAAAGCAGCAGAATGACCAGCAGCCCGCCCTGCAGGAGCGCGCCCTGGATTGTGCCGATGACCGCATCGACAAGTTCGACGCGGTCGTAATAGACGTTGATTTCAACGTCCGCGGGCAATGCCTGCCGTATGGACGGCAGAGCAGCCCTGACCCTGCCGACCACTTCAGCCGCGTTTTCGCCCTGCAGCATGATGACCATTCCGGCAACGGCCTCGCCCCTGCCGTCGCGGGTCACCGCGCCGAAGCGCGGCAGGGAGCCCTCGACGATGGCGGCGACCTGGTCGATCGTCACAGGGATCCCGTTCTCGGACTTAAGGACGACCTTCCCGATTTCCTCGATGTCGCCGAAGAGGCCGACTGTTCTGACGTTCTCCTGTTCCCAGCCGCGCACGATAAAACCACCCGTCACGTTGGCGTTGTCGGCCGCCAGCGCTTCAACCACGTCGGTCGGCGCGATGCCGAAGGCGGCAAGCCTGTTGGGATCCAGCAGGACCTCGACCTGCCGGACCTTTCCGCCGAAGCTGTTGACTTCGTTGACTCCGCTTATGGATCTCAGGCGGGGCGCGACGATGCGATCCTGCATCGTGCGCAGTTCGGTCAACGTCCGTTCCGGGCTTTCAAGCGTATATTGGAACACCTCCCCCAAGCCGGTGGTTGCCGGCCCCATTTTCGGGATTGCGCCGGCCGGAAGCGTTCCGGCGATCATCGAGAGGCGCTCCGACACAAGCTGGCGCGCGAACCATGTGCCGACGTGGTCTTCAAAGATGACGACCACTTGCGAAAGAGACGTCTTCGATGTCGATCTGACCATGGTCACGTGTGGCAGTCCGCCCATGGCCGATTCCACCGGAATCGTGACCTGTCGCTCGACATCGACCGGACCAAGGCCGTCGGCCGCGGTAAGGATCATTACCTGCTGGTTTGTGGCGTCGGGAAAGGCATCAATCGGCATCCGGTGCCAGGCGAACAGGCCGGCCGCGGACATGAGTGCGGTTGCCAGAATGACCGCCGTCCTGTTTTTCACGATGAAGTCAATCATTGGTCACCCCCGCGGCTAGTGCGCGCATCCTTCGCCCATCTTTGCCTTCAGGACATCCGACTTCAGCAGGAAGGCACCGGTGGTCACCACGGTCTGTCCCGGAGCCAGTCCGGACGTCACTTCGACAATCCCGTTCTCCGGCTTTCCGGCCTTAACGGGCCGGCGCATGAAAAGCGGCCCATCGTGGTGCACGAACACGAACTGACGGCCCTCGTCCGTCAGGACCGCTTCCGCCGGCACGGTGATCGCGAGCACCCCGTCACCCCTGATTTGCGGACGGACCGTCGCGAACATGCCCGGACGAAGCAGGAGCCCGTCATTCGTGACGGTTACCCTTGCGCGGATCGTCCTTGTCTGGCGGGACATCGTGGGTTCGATCAGGTCCAGGATCCCGGAAAAACTGCGTCCAGGCCATGCCGCCACCGTCACCGATGCGGGTATCCCCGACGGGCCGAAAGCGGTCGAAACCGTTTCCAGGTCGCTTTCGCGAAGATCGACCATTACTTCAAGGGTGCCGCGATCGCCCATGACGACCGTCTCCTGTCCCGGCTCGATGAACGCGCCGCGGGTTGCGTTGACTTCGAACACTTCACCGTCAAACGGAGCCCTGATGGCAACCCGGTTCCTGGCACCCGAGGACAGCGCCCTTGCATCCGCCCTGGTCATTCCCGCCGCCTTCAGGCCCAGAGCCGCCGCGTCAAGGCGAATCCTGGCCGCCTCGACGGCAGACTGGGCCTCCTGGAATTCCCGTGTCGAGTTCAGCCCCTGGCGGTTCAGATCCTGGTGACGCCTGGCAGAAATGTCTGCAAGCCTGAATGTCGCCTCGGCGGCAAGCCATTCCGCGGCGGCGCCGGCAAATGCGGTGCTTTCAATTTCGACAAGTACCTGGCCGCGGCGGACATGATCGCCGGGTGCAACCCCGACGGATGCCACCTGGCCTGACGTCCGGGGGCTGAGTCTGGCGATTCTGCGTTCGGAAAGGCGCGTCTCTCCGTAAAGGGTCATTCCCGAAGCGATCGTGGTCTCTTCTGCCGTAACGGTCTTCATCAAGCCCTTTTCAAACAGATCCGGATCGACCTTGACGAACCCGGACTCGTACCGGCATTCATCGCAGTTGACCGCCTTAATTCCGTGTTCGCAGTCCATTTCAAGAAGCTCCGGAATCGACCGATCAAGATCGCCGGGCCCGTCGTGTTCATGGGCATGGGCCGGATGGTCGTGGCCCGTCGCGTGTTCGTCGTGTTCATCGGCACTGGCCGGATGGTCGCTGGCCGCGCCGTGTTCGTCGTGTTCATGTGCATTGGCCGGATGGTCGTGGCCCGCTGGCTCATCCGCGGGATGCCGATGCCGATCGGCGGCCTTTTCCGTCGCGACGCCGCGCCCCTGGGGACTTCCGTCCCGGGCGCAGCCGGAAATCACGAAAATGGCGGTCGCCAGGAAGATTGCGGCAGGATATATCCTTGTCATGGTGTAACCCCCGTTATCGCCTGCAATTCGATTGCGGCGCGCCATCCCTCGAGGAAGGCATCAAGCATCTGCATCCGGGCCTGGGCGCAGGCGGCACGCGCGTCGATTGTTTCGACCAGTCCATTCTCGCCGGCCTTGTAAAGGGCAACTGCCATGGCTGAGGCCTGCTCGGCCAACGGAAGGACGACATCGCGGTACCTGATGGCGGTTTCCCGCGAAATTGATGCCCGTGCGTGCGCCGACGCGAGCCTGTCGGAATAATCCAGCCTTGCAAGATCCGCTTCGGCCCTGGCTGCGGCAACTCTTGCGGCGGCCTGGTTGATTCCCTTTCGATTGTGATCCCACAGGGGAATGGTCATCGACAGGCTTGCGCCGTATTTGTCGGAATCCAGTTCCCTTTCATAAAAGCCGCCGATTCGGAAGCCGGGAACCAGCCTTGCCCGTTCGGCCGAAAGGACGGCCTGTCCGGCCCTTGCGTCGGCGTTTGCCGCGCGAACCGCAGGGTTTGAATCGATACCGGCAGCCAGGAGATCATCGAGGCCGGCGATTTCCGGCAGGGCCGCCCAGTCGCAGTCGATATCAAAGGATTCCGGCAGCCGCGAACCAAGAAGGCGGTTCAGGCGCCCGAAGGCAGCCTGACGCTCAAGAACGGCCCCGGAAAGCCTTCCTTTGGAAATTTCGGCATCGTACTCAAGCCGCATGACATCGATCTTGCGGCCTTCCCCGGCCTGGTGGCGGGATTTCGCGACTTCCGCCAGTTCCGTTGCCGCCGCGGCCGCCTCGCGTGACGCGACTTCAATTTCTCGTCGGATGGACGCGTTGATGAAGGCTTCGTGAAGCATCGCGACGACTTCGCTTCGTATCTGCGCCGCCTTCGCCTGTTCCACCTGCGCGTCCGCCAGCGCCGCCCGTCGCATCGCAATCCTTGTGGGGATTTCGTCCAGGGCGATTCCCACGTCGATGGCCCATGTCACGGCCCTTTCCCGTCCGTCGGCCGAGACACCCATGCCGACGCTTCCGGATATTTCGGGGTTTCCCACCGGGGATTCGTCTGCCCCCGCCCTGGCGTGCCGGGTTCGTGCGCTGGCCAGCGCCATGGCCGGGTGACCGTCGATCGCGGCAAGTATGTCCGGCCATGTCAACGTCACCGGCCCGGCCTCCCGGCCACGTGCCTGCGCCGGTGCGGCCAGTGCCAGGATGATTGCGGCACAGGAAGCGTATGACAGCTTCATGATGGCTCCTTTCATGCCGGTCGCGCCAGGCGCGGTGCCGACGTCATTCAGTCACGGGGTTCGGTTGTCGATGGAATCAGCAGACGGGGGGACGGTAAGGAAGATCGCTGAATCCGCTGGGCATCGGAACAGGATCCTCCAATGGACGCATCGAGACGATCTGGCCGGTCGGAACGGGATTGCCCGCGATCGAGTCGCACTGAATGTGACTGACGCACGGACACATGTGGATATCCGAATGATTGTCACCGGACGGGAAATGGCTGTCGCATGAAACCGACGGGCCATGCGCCCCAACATCGTGATGATCGTCGCCCGGCGAATCCTGTCCAGTCATGTGGAAATGATCGTGGCCGCCGCACGAAGCGTGCTGATCGTCCGGCCCGTGCAGGCAGACGCTGACCGTTCCGGCCATGAATACCGTCGCGGTGACAAGCGCGAGCACGCGTTTTGATTTTACTATCGCCACCAGAGCCACCTTTCAGCGCGGCCGGGTCACCGGACAATATGCAGATTGTCGAATCCGATGTCAAACTGTCGGGTACCGCCGACCGCCAACCATCACGGGGCGTACTCCCTTTCCTATGAGGGGATGACTCAGGTCGGGCACAGGCGTTCCACCTTGTACCTGGTGAAGAATTACCGATACATTATGACGTCCGGGGAATAGCATTCCCTTTACATTCGCTGGTAACAGTTGTGACGCCGGTGCATTGATCGGGCCGGCTGTCGTTCCGGCGGCTGCACAAGGGGCTTGCACATGAAGAAGGGCACAAGATTCGTCGTGATCCCGGTAGTGGCAGCGGTGGTTGCCGCGATTGTGATCCTGCTGGTTTTCAAGGGCAGGGATGATGCGGCCGGGAAGCCTGTCTGGCAGACCACGAAGGTTCATCGTGGCGATGTCGCTTACAAGGTCACCGCCTCCGGGACGCTTTCACCACTGGTCACCGTGAATGTCGGCAGCCAGGTCTCCGGCCGGCTGCAGGAAATCCTGGTTGACTTCAATTCCCCGGTCAAGGCCGGTCAGTTGATTGCGGTAATCGATCCAAGCATCACCGAACTCGAGGTTCAGCGGGCCAGGGCGTCGGTTCAGACGGCGCGTGCCGGCATCGCGAAGGCTTCGGCGGTCGTTTCCGACAGGAAGCAGGTAAGCGATCGTACGTCCGTGCTGCGTGACCGGCGCCTGGCAACCGACATGGAGGCGGATTCCGCGGCGGCTGCGCTGGAAAGCGCCAGGGCCGAACTTCTTTCAGCAAGGGCACAGCTTGCCCAGGCCCAGGCCATGTTGAAGCAGGCCCAAACGAACCTGGGCTACACGAAGATTGTTTCCCCGATTGATGGGGTGGTGATTTCCCGGCAGATTGACGTGGGGCAGACGGTGGCGGCGTCCTTCCAGGCCCCGGTCCTTTTCCAGATTGCGGGTGACCTTCGAAAGATGGAGGTTCACACGAGCCTGGCGGAATCCGATGTAGGACAGGTGCATGACGGCATGCCGGTCGAGTTTACCGTGGATGCGTTTCCTTCCAGGGTATTCAAGGGGGAAGTGAAGCAGGTCAGGTACTCCCCGACAACGGTTCAGAACGTTGTGACGTATGATGCGGTCGTTTCGGTTGACAACGAGGATCTGCAACTTCGACCCGGCATGACGGCCGATGTCAGCTTCATCGTTTCGAAAAGCACAAATGCCCTTGTGGTGTCGAATACCGCCTTGCGCTTCAAGCCGCCGTCGGTCGCCGAGCCCGATCCCAAATCCCCGCCCAGGCAGTCAGGTGGCAGCCTGTTTGGATTCATGCCAAGGCCGATGCAGCAGAAGCCGTCGGAAACCGACGAGACCGAAATGGCGAAAAAGACCGCCGGCCGGCGGACCGTATGGGTTCCCGGCCCCGCGGGCGATGCCGTCCAGGTCGCGATCGAGGCCGGAATAACCGATGGCAGGATTACCGAAGTGCTTTCCGGGTTGAAAGAGGACGACCTTGTGATCACCGGCGTTGAAAGCGGAGCATCCGGTGCGGCAAAAGGCCAGCCGGGCAGCGGGAGGATGTGACCGTTCATGGATCCGGTAATCAGGCTTGAAGAAATCACCAGGGTATTCGACACGGGCGACGTGCAGGTACACGCCCTGCGCGGGGTATCCCTTCAGGTGTCGCCCGGCGACTGTCTTGCCATCATGGGCGCATCCGGATCCGGCAAATCGACATTGATGAACATTCTCGGCTGCCTGGATCGGCCGTCCTCCGGTTCGTACCACCTGGTGGGCGAGGATGTCGCCAGGCTTTCCAGGAACCAGCTCGCACAGATCCGTAATAGGACGATCGGTTTCGTATTCCAGAATTTCAACCTGCTGGCCCGGACCTCGGCACTTGAAAATGTCGAGCTTCCGTTGCTTTACAGGGGTGTTTCCGCGCGCGACCGGCGTCGGTTGGCCGCCTCTGCCCTGGAGCGGGTCGGTCTTGCCGACAGGATGCACCATGGCCCGAGCCAGCTTTCCGGCGGTCAGCAGCAGCGGGTCGCGATAGCCCGGGCGCTGGTCGGATCGCCGTCGGTGATACTGGCGGACGAGCCGACCGGAAACCTGGATTCCAAAACCAGTGTTGAAATCATGCAGTTCTTCCGGGGCCTTGTGGATGACACCGGCGTTACGCTCGTACTGGTTACCCATGAGCCCGACATCGCGGCCTGGGCCGACAGGATGGTTGAAATGAAGGACGGGCTGATAGTTCGTGACAGGTTACGCGACCAGGGCACGTCGCCTTCGGAGGTCACCGCATGACAACCGTCCAGACAATCTGGGTGGCTTGCCGCGCCCTGCTGCGGAACAAGATGCGCAGCTTCCTGACGACGCTTGGCATTGTAATCGGCGTGGCGGCCGTGATCTCGATGTCGGCGATTGGCGCCGGCGCGCGCGCCCGTGTCTCTTCCATGTTCGAGAGCATGGGTGCCAACATCCTGATAGTCTTTTCCGGATCTTCCCGGCAGGGAGGCATGCGCGGCGGCCAGGGATCCCAGCCGACACTGACCTGGGCCGATCTTGACAGAATCCGTGAAGACATTCCCGATGTCCGGTATGCGGCACCGATGATGGGAATCGGTGCCCAGGTCATGGCCGAGGGCCAGAACTGGCAGACGCAGGTAAGGGGAACCACCGCCGATTACTTCGGCATTCGGAACTGGCCCGCCGCCAGCGGTGAAATCTTCGGTGATGTCGATGAGGACGCCGGCGCCAAGGTGGCCGTCGTCGGCCAGACCGTGGTGAACAATCTTTTCGGCGAGGACTACAACCCGGTCGGCCAGTTGATTCGAATCAACAACATACCGTTTTCCATAATCGGGGTCGCCGCGAAGAAGGGTAACAACGCGTGGGGCAGCGACGAGGACGATGTCGTTTTCGTGCCGTCATCGACCTTCAGGGCGAAATTGCAGGGCGGACTGCAGCAGTTCATCCCCGGGACAATCATGGTCGGGGCCGTGTCGCAGGAGGCAACCGGAAGCGCCAAGACCGCGATCGAGAAGCTTCTTCGTGAACGTCACAGGATTCGGCCCGGCAACGAGGACGACTTCACAGTCCGGAATATGTCCGAGATGGCATCGGCGCAGCAGGAAGGCGCGCGGACGATGACGTCGCTGCTGGCCGGAATTGCGCTGGTCAGCCTGATTGTCGGCGGCATCGGCATCATGAACATCATGCTCGTCAGCGTGACCGAGCGAACCAGGGAAATCGGCCTTCGAATGGCTCTCGGCGCCAAGCCGGCGGCCATCCTGATCCAGTTCGTGACCGAAGCCGTCGTGCTGTCAGTCATCGGCGGACTGCTTGGTGTCGCCGCCGGAATTGGCGCGGCCAGGTACCTGGTGACCACGTTTGACTGGCCATTATTGATTGAACCGATGTTTTCCGTGATTGCGGTCGGGTTCAGCGGTATCGTCGGAGTGGTTTTCGGCCTTTACCCGGCATGGAAGGCGTCGCGCCTTGATCCGATTCAGGCTCTGAGATTCGAGTGAGGCTTCATGATGATGAAATCAGTTGAGCTTGCGGGCCGCGGCCTGCAGACCGGGATCGCGGCGTTTACGGTGGCGTTGGCGGCAATGGCTTTTTCGGCCGTTGAACCGGCGGCCGCGCAGGAATTCACTCTGCCGCAGATCGAGGCTCCCGCCCCGGGGCCGGTCATGACCTTGAACGACGCCGTGGGGTTGGCCGATTCAGGCAACCGTTCGATTCTGGCGCTGCGCCAGGACATTGTCATCGCATCCGAAAAGTTGCGATCAAGCTGGTCCGGTCTTCTTCCCATGCTGTACGGGAACATGGATTGGGCCTTCGGTACCAGGCAGACGCAGACCGGTGGCAGTTCGACCGGGCATCAGCTTGGTGCCGGCCTGACGCTGACCGTTCCGCTTATCGACGCCCAGAAATGGCTCGGGATGAAGACCGCGGAAGTCGAATCCGACCTGGTCGGCCTTCAGGTTGAGGAGTCCAGGCAGATCCTGCTGTATTCGGTGGCCGAGGCATACTACCAGGCCGCAACGGCCCTTTCCCTTATCGATGTCTATCGCGCACAGTACGATGCCGCCGCCGAACATATGAAGCTGGCCGAGGGGCGTCTTTCGGCCGGGGTCGGAAACATAATGGACGTGCGCAGCGCCCAGGCGGACATGATTGCCGCATGGACGGGAATGGTCCAGGCCGGATATTCCCTGTCGGACGCCCGCGAGGCCCTGGCGCTGCTTATCGGTCGCGACGACCTTCCCATGCCGGTCTCAAGTCCGGATGCATCGGGAAAGGGGCTGGATATCGACCAGGCGGTTCAGGAACTGGCGCGGGAAGTCGAGCTTCCGTCTTTTGATCGCGATGCGGTCGATTCGCGATGGGATATGAAAGTCCTGGCCATGCAGAAGGAGTTGCAGCGATCCGAGTTGAAGGCGGGATACATGCCGTTCGTTCCGCGTTTGAACGGCTTTTTCAATTACGACGTCGATATCCTGGGCGATTCGTCCATTCCGAACTATGACCGCAATTCGTGGCGTCTTGGACTTTCGTTGTCCATCCCGTTGTTCGACTATTCGATTTACCCGGGACTTCGCCAGAAGCGTGCCGCGATCAGGCAGACCGAACTGCGCATCGACGAATTGAGGGCCGAAGGTCGGAAGGCCGTGTCGGAGTCCGCAAGGAAGGTCGTGAAGCTGGGGCGGATGATGGCTGCAGCCCGCGTGAAGGCCGCCATCGCCGATGACCTGCTGTCGCTTGCCGAGGCCGACTACGCGAACGGAACCGGGCTTGCCATCGCGGTCACCGACGCGCGTCGCACATCGCAGTCCGCCCACGTGGAACTGGCCACCGCCACCTGGGAGTATCAGGTCGGTCTTCTGAAGCTGAACCGGGAACTCGGGGTGGATATCAGGACGGCGGTCACCGCGGACTGAACGTTGTCACTCGGCATCCCAGGGGGCGCCGTTCTTGTAAATCGCCTCGTAACCGTTTCCATCAGCATCGATGAACACCGGGTTGGTGATTGACAGCGGCTGCTTGTCGGCGACCGGGGTCATCTCGTGCTCCGGAAGGTTCGAGCCGGCGTACGCGACGATCCATGCGTCGGATTCCGGGGTGACGGTGAATGTTTCGTCCAGGCGAAGCACGGCGCCGTCAACGACGGGAGTGAACTCCCTGATCAATTCGCCGTTCATGAAGACCTTGCAGAAGTTCAGGCCCATCCATTCCGGTGCTTCGATGAGCAGGTGGACTTCAACGGTCTCCCCGGCCATCGTTACAACGTCGCCCATTCCGTATCCGTCAACTGTCAGGCGAACCATCGGGCCGCTCATGACCAGGTTCTTGAAACCCTTCACGTTATTGAATACGTCGCTGACATCGACCTGGGACATGTCGGTCGCGTCAAGCATGACCGCGTTGCGCGGGTTGCCGTAGTTGCCGCGGTAGTGGTGTTCGTCCGAACCGCCGATGCCGGCCACGACATAACCTCGATTGAGCAGGTTGAACCATGCCGGCAGGTTTTCGTTCAGGATGCTGTCCAGCGAGTCGTCCTTGTTGATGACTTCCAGGGCATCGACAAGGGTGATATCCAGATCCGGAAGCGCGATCTTCGGGTCGGTGTCAGCCCCGATTCCATAGGTTTCAAAAGTCGGGCCGCCCCTGTAGGGATGGTTGATTGCCAGGAAGTTGCACTGCAGTTCGTTCCTGACCTGGTTATAGATCTCCGTGGCGGTCATTGCGCGCTCGGCAGCGCCGGATTCGTTGTAAAGCGTGTAATTAACGGCGAAGTACGTCGGGTACGGCGGCGGATTCGAGCAGTCGGCCGCGGTCGTGTGGCCCCAGATTGGACTGACCTCGCAACTGAGTGCGCTGGTGACAAGCTCCTGAACGTCAAGGTTCTGGATCGTGTCCATCCTGGTTCCGAAGAAGTCGTGATCCGTCGGGTTCATTACCTGAATGCCGTTTGCAAGGGCGTTCCAGACGCGATCCTCGACAAGAACGGCGCTGTCGATGCTGTGCTCGCTGTGCTCGTGGCTGTTCATCATCACGAATCCGGACACGTCGTACGCGGCATCGATTGACCCAACGATATCGGTGATTTCGCCGGCCGTCACGGTGACGTTCTTCCGGTCAATCGTGTATGCCAGGCCGCGGCCGATTGTTGCCGTGTAAGTTCCGGGAAGTATCGGGAATGTCCTGTCCCCGTTGTGGACAGCCTCGTACCTGGCCACTCCGTTCGTCCACGGTGCGTCGGCGCCGTTCTGGAATGTGATCGCGGCGTTGATGGGCTGGTCGTCGCCATCGGCGACAGCCACGTGAACGCGGCCGGCCGCGGCCATCGTCACGTCGAATTCATTAAGGCCGTCGGCGCTTACCGTTACGTCGTCCAGGAGCGCGTCCGGCGCGCCCGGGAGCGACACGGTGATGTCATAGACGCCGGGTTCCAGGCTGATGACCGCCTTGCCTTCGGCGTCCGGGGCGGTGGCCGAGCGCCATCCGACGGAATTGCTTTCCTCGGCGATTTTTGCCTTGATGAAAACGTCCTTCATGTCGGAGAAGGTGTCGGAAAGGGTGACGTTGATCGTCACTTCGATGCCTTCGGCCTCTCCGCGGATGCGTCGCGCGGTTCTGGCGACGTCGTCGATGGTTCCCTTGTCAACGATCAGGAAGCTGCGAGTGACGATTTCACCGTTCTTCGGGATTTCGAACTGTCCGGAAGCCAGGATCAGAAGCTCGCTCTGGGCAAGCAGCAGGCTGACGAAGTCGGTTCCAGGAACGGTCAGCGCGTAGGACACGTCGCCGGCGGCAGACGCCAGCCACCTGACGTTCTTCTTTCCGGCCAGGCAGTCGGGATCGACGCCGCAGCGATCGAAGAACGTCGTGGCGCGATTGCCGAACTGAAGGAACTGCCCGACGTCGAATGTCATTCCGGAGTTGTTCGGATCCTTGATCGTCGTCCTGATTTCGACGAAGTTGTCGTCCGGACCCAGAATGTAGTCGGTCGTGACGTCCAGTCCCAGGGCAAACGTCGGCAGAACCGAATCGACCAGGGCCATGCCACCGTCCGTTCCCTTGAAGCGCACGATTGCCGTTCCGGAATATGTGCCGTCATCGACGATTTCCATCTGATTCGGATTGAAGATCCTGGCGAATCCGGTCATCGGGAACAGCTCGTGGAATTTTTCGTGGCCTTCGTCGCCGGGTTCCCGCGCGATATCGGCATCGACGATGGCGCCGCCGTACGGGGAATAAAGGCTGTGCTCCTGGTTCCTTATGACGAACCTGACGTGCTTGTTCCTGATCAGTATGTCGCCAGGAACCGCGGTTGCATTCGGGCCCGCAATCAGGTCGGCCTGGGCCGCCACCAGGGCGGTGGCGCCGTTCTCGTATGGCTCGGTCGTCGCATCGCCATCACCGCCGCCGTTGTCGGAAGGCAGTTCCGTGCCGCTGTCGGTGCCGTTATCTTCCGGCGGCACATCGACATTCGGGGTGTCCGTTGCTGGAATGTCCTGTCCAACGACATCCGGCATGCCGTCGTCGGTACCGGGATTCCCGTCCCCGCCGCAGGCCGCCAGGAAAAGCGGAATAATCGCAACTGCAAGCAGTCTTTTCATTTTTTTGAACTCCATCATGAAGGCATTTACCACGCCGTCGGAATAAACCGTGTGTGGTATCGGGGATTCAATGACTTGGGCGGCCATGTGTCAAGCATATATTAGTAATTGATGAGGATCTCGTCAGTTATTGCTTCAGGCGTCTTGCAGGGAAGCCGCGATATCCCCGAAGGAATCGGTTCTTACCGGAAACTAACGTGATTCCACCACTGATTGTCGGGTATCATCATCCTCGGGCAGGTGCCGCGGTTTCTGGCGATTGATCGCAGGACGTCGAAAGGGGGCCCGATGGGAAAGGAAAGGCTGCTTGTTGTCGATGACGAGGAAGACATTCTCGAACTGCTCAGGTACAACCTTGAAAGGGAAGGGTACGCCGTAATCACGGCGGAATCGGGCGAGGTCGCCGTCGAGCTTGCCTTGTCCGCACGGCCCGACCTGATCCTTCTTGACCTGATGCTTCCCGGCATGAACGGACTTGACGTGTGCCGCCAACTGTCACGCGACGACAGGACAGCGATGATTCCGATCGTCATCCTGACGGCCCGCGCCGAGGAGGCGGACATCGTTGCCGGTCTTGAGCTTGGCGCCGATGACTACGTTTCGAAGCCCTTCAGTCCCCGCGTGGTCACGGCCCGCGTCAGGAGTGTCCTTCGTCGTGGTCGTCGCAGCCGGGCCGACGAGTCCAGGGTGCTTGAAATCGGTCCGATCGGAATCGATGTCGAACGGCACATAGTCCGCGTCGGGGACGTGGAAGTCGATCTGACCGCGACCGAGTTCGGGGTTCTTCTTTTCCTGGCCCGGCATCGTGGCTGGGTCTTCACCAGGGATCAGATAATCGACGCGGTCAAGGGATCGGACTATCCGGTGACGGATCGTTCGGTCGATGTGCAGATAGTCGGACTTCGGCGCAAGCTGGGGACCGCCGGAACGATGATTGAAACGGTCCGGGGTGTCGGCTACCGGATGAAAGACGATTCCAATGTCCAGGACTAGAAAGCTTCAATGGGTTCTTTATCCGTCCTTCCTGGTTGTCATATCGGTCTGTCTGCTGTTTGTCGGTACTTCGACGGTCATATCCGTCCGCGCCATGTTTGTAAGGGAAACCACCGAGCGTCTGCGGGGGCGGGTTCACCTGCTCTCCGAACTGCTGGCGGAGTTCATTCCCGGCCAGATGGAAATGGCTGAACGCCTGGTCAGTGCGGCCGGAATCAACCTTGCGACCCGGGTGACCCTGATCCTGCCCGATGGAAAGGTCGTTGCCGATTCCCAGGAGGAGCCGGCCGCGATGCAGAATCACCTTGATCGTCCCGAGATTCGTGACGCCCTGGCGCTTGGCGAGGGAACGGCGCGCCGTAGAAGTCCGACCCAGGGCAGGGACACGATATATCACGCAAGATCCATCGTTCGCGAGGGGCGGCCGCTGGCGGTCGTGAGGGTGGGGCTGCCCGAGCACGAAGTGGATGCCGCGCTGCTCGATCTGGCCGTAAAGACCATGGCTGGCGGGCTTGTGGCCGCCGTGCTGGCCGCCTTCCTTTCCTGGCTGGTTTCCAGACGGGTCGCGCGACCGGTGGAGGAGATGGCGGCCGAAGTCAAGGAAATGATTTCCGAGGGATCCGAAACCAGGCTCAAGCCGCCAAATATTCATGAGTTTTCAACCCTTGCCGGCACGATGAACATGATGGCCGACGGTCTGCGAGAGCGGCTTGTCGCAACCGGGGCGCAACAGAGGGAACTCGAGACGACGCTTTCCGGAATGAGCGAGGCCGTACTCCTGATGGACGCGGCCGATCGCATCAGGATCATCAATCCCGCCGCCGAAAGGCTTCTGCGGCTGAGACACGGCTCGTCAACGGGACTGCGGATATTCGACATTCTTCGGGACGGGCCGCTTTTTGAGTTCGTCTCCAGGCCGATGTCCCGGGAGGAAGCGATTGAGGAGGAAATCAGCATCGAAGGCGACAAGCCGACTTATGTGCACGCCTTTCGAACTTCAATCCCGGATGATCAGGGTTCAAGCAGGGGCACCTTGCTGGTGCTTCATGACATCACGCGCTTGAAGCGTCTTGAAGCGATTCGACGTGATTTTGTCGCAAACGTCAGTCACGAGTTGAAGACTCCGATTACCTCCATCAAGGGGTTTGTCGAGACGCTGCGTTCGGATACGGATCATGACCCCGAAACCGTTCGCCGTTTCCTCGATATCATCGCCAGGCATACCGATCGCCTGAATTCAATCATCGAGGATCTGCTTGTCCTTTCCAGGATCGAGCAGGCGGAAAACCTGGGGCGTGACAAGGATGGCGAAGACCCGGGAATGGCCCGCGAGAACGTGCTTGTTTCGTCCATCGTCGAGTCGGTGATGATGGTCTGCGAGCCCAGGGCGTCACGGAAGGACATCCGGATTCTGGCGACGGTGCAGCCGGATGCCGTGGCGTTCGTCAATCAGCCCTTGATGGAGCAGGCCCTTTTGAATCTTGTGGAGAACGCCGTCAAATACACGGATCAGGGCGGGCATGTGGATGTGGCGGCCAGCGTTGTGGACGGGAGGCTGACGCTGTCGGTTTCGGACGACGGATGCGGCATTCCAAGAGAGCACCTTCCCAGGATTTTTGAACGATTCTATCGTGTTGACAAGGGGCGCAGCAGATCGCAGGGCGGAACCGGCCTGGGGCTCTCAATCGTGCGCCATGTCGCGACGATTCACGGCGGCAAGGTCAGGGTCACCAGCGAGCCCGGGGTCGGGAGCCAGTTCGTTATCGATGTTCCCGCCATCCAGGGTTGAGCGGCAGCCGGCCGAATCTTTTCCAGCCGCGACTTCATGGGTTATGCTTCGTGCCTTCGGATGGTCGGTCGGCCGTCCGGAAATTGCAGTCAGTGTGGCAAAACGTCCGTGTCAGGTCATGGTGAAGCAATGAAACAGTTTGTCGATGGGCTTGTTCTGGACATGCTCGAGATTCGCAGGCGAAGGCCGCTTGTGTTCAGCATGACCAATTTCGTGGTGATGAACGAGACGGCCAACGCCCTGCTCGCGGTCGGGGCGTCGCCGGTCATGTCCGATGCAATCGAGGAAGCGGTCGAGATGGCCGGCATATCCAGCGCGCTGGTGCTGAACATCGGAACGCTGTATCCGCGGTCGGTCGATTCCATGGTCGAGGCTGGCAGGGCTGCCAACAGGAAGGGGATTCCGGTCGTGCTCGATCCGGTGGGGGCGGGTGCGACAAGGTTGCGCACCGATTCGGCCCGCAGGATCCTGTCGGAAGTCGATGTGACCATCCTTCGGGCGAACCAGGGCGAGGCGATGGCGGTGGCCGGTCTCGAATCGAGGGTGCGTGGGGTCGATTCCGTCGATGACATCGGTCAATTCACGGATATTGCGATTCGGATTGCCGAAGGCATCGGATGTCCGGTGGCGGTAACAGGCCGCACGGATGTGATAACGGACGGCAGCCAGACCTGGCTTTGCGACAATGGACATCCATTGCTTCAGGCCGTCACCGGAACCGGTTGCACGGTTACCGCGCTGGTCGGGGCCTTCCTGGCGGTCAACCCGGACGTGACGCGCGCCGCGGCCGGGGCCCTTGGCCTTTTCGGCATGTGCGGAGAGCTTGCGGCCCAGGGTGCCCGCGGGCCCGGCAGCTTCGAGATCGCGCTGCGAGATTTCCTCTGGTCGGTCGAAGAGGAACAGGTTCGCGCCGGCGTGAAGGTCAGGCGCCCATGAGCGGGATCAATCTTTCTGTTTATCTGGTCACCGATCCGGTACTGAAGACGCCGGGCCTGGAAGTCTGCGAAATCGTTGACAGGGCCTGCTCCGCTGGGGTTTCCGCAGTCCAGTACCGCGACAAGGATTGTCCGCTGGAACAATACATCCTGACGGCCCGGAAGTTGAAGTGCATTACGTCCCGACACGGCGTTCCACTGATTCTGAACGATCACGTCACGGCGGTCCGTTCAGTCGGTGCCGACGGGATCCATGTCGGCCAGGATGACATGTCGGCGGCACAGGTCAGGAAATTGGTCGATCCCGACTGCATCGTCGGGGTGTCGGTCTTCGACGCACATCAGGCGCGGCAGGCTGAAAACGACGGGGCCACCTATGTCGCCGTCAATGGCGTATTTCCAACCGGTACCAAGCATTTCGCGGATTCTGCGGGTCTTGGCCTGGCCCGGGTGACCGAAATATGTCGGGCAGTCCATATTCCGGTGGTTGGAATCGGTGGAATCAACGTCTTCAACGCCGCCGCCGTCATCGCGGCCGGCGCTTCCGGAGTTGCCGTCGTGACCGCCATCACCATGCGTCCCGACATCGAGGACGCGGTTCGGGAACTTCTGCTTGAAACGAGTGGTGTGAAGAGATAAGTCTTTAATTTTGTTGGTCTGACGTCTAACAAAGATAATTTTTGTCCTATTTTACTTTCCTTCTGCTATAATCGCATCCGGTCAGCCGGTCTGGCCTTTGAAACCGGGCATCAAGGCAAATTCGCGCTTGGAGAATGATCATGGCGGTAAGAAAGATTGTCAGCATTGACGAGGAACTGTGTGACGGATGCGGGCTGTGCGTGCCGTCGTGCGCCGAGGGTGCGATACGCATCATCGACGGGAAGGCAAGGCTGGTCGGGGATAACCTTTGTGACGGTCTTGGAGCCTGTCTCGGGGAGTGTCCGCAGGGCGCGATAACCGTTACCGAGCGCGAGGCCGCCGAATTTGACGAGGAGGCCGTCCGCCTGGCAAGGGCCGCCGGGGACGCTGCCGGCGGGCACCGCGATGAGCCGATTGGCGCTGGAGTCAAGCCCCAGGCCGCTTCCACGCACGGCGTGGCCGACGGTCACCACCATGGCGGTGGCTGTCCCGGTTCCCGGCTTCACAGTTTTGCACGCACGGGCACGCCGGCAGTCGGTGACGTGGCCGGCCAGGTTCCGTCGCGGCTCGGCCAGTGGCCGGTTCAGCTTCATCTTCTTCCCCCGACCGCGCCCTTCCTGCGGGACAGCGATCTTGTTCTTGCCGCGGACTGCGCGGCGTTCGCGTTTGGCGATTTTCACAACCGGTTTATTCGCGGCCGTTCGCTGGCGATAGCCTGTCCCAAGCTTGACAGCGGCCTGGATGAGTACCTTCAGAAGTTGACCGGCATGATTGACCACGGCGGCATCAATACGTTGACGGTCGTCATCATGGAGGTTCCCTGCTGCGGCGGACTTTTGCACCTGGCCATGCGGGCCGTCCAGGCGGCGGAAAGAAAGATTCCGTTGAAAATGGTCAAGATCAGCCTGAAGGGCGACATCCTTGACGAAAGGTGGGTTCAGGTCTGATCAGTGCGCGTCGGGCGTCCCTTCCGGCGACGCCGTCTCAACTTCCCCATCCTTGAACCTGTCCGAAACCTTGTGGAATTCGTGCTGCGTCGCGACAAGGGCCTCGACCATTTCCGGGTCGAACTTGGTTCCGCTCTTTTCCCGGATCATCCGAAGGGCCTCTTCGTGCGACATGCCCTGTTTATAGGCGCGGGCGCTGACAAGTGCGTCGTATACGTCCGCAACCGCCATGGCGCGTGCCGATATCGGGATCTGTTCGCCCGCCAGTCCAAGGGGATAACCGGATCCATCCCAGTTTTCGTGGTGGCTTTCCGCAATTTCACGGGCGTATCGCAGGAACGAGTTTTCACCCAGCGATTCCTCGGCGCGCCTGATGGCTTCCCCGCCATACAGAGGATGTCGCTTCATTTCCTCGTATTCCTCGGGGCTGAGCTCGGAAGGCTTGCGAAGGATTCTGTCCGGCACCCCGACCTTTCCGATGTCGTGCAGTGGTGCCGACTGGGCAATCTGTTCGATCGACTTGTGGGTCAGTTCGTCCCGATGACGTCCCCTTGCGTGGAGATAAGTCAGAAGAATCCGAACATATTCCCTGGTTCTGCGGATGTGCCCGCCGGTGTCGGTGTCCCTGAACTCCGCAAGGATTGCCATGCTCTGGATGGTCGCTTCACGGGTCGCGTTCAGGTCGGCTGTCCGTTCGGCCACGATGTTTTCCAGGTGTACCCGGTATCGGTTCAGTTCCAGGTGGGTATGCACCCGGGCCTCGACAATCCTTGGGTTGAACGGGCGGGTGATGTAATCGACCGCCCCAAGGTTCAGGCCGCGCTCCTCGTTGTCCGTAAGTGACAGGGATGTCAGGAAGATCACCGGTATGTTCTTCGTGGCCTGGTCTTCCTTCAACCTGCGGCAGACTTCGTATCCGTCGATCCCGGGCATCACGACGTCAAGCAGTATCAGGTCCGGGTTAATCCTGCGCACTGAATTCAGAACCGTTTCGCCATCGATGGCAACGCTGATGTCGTACCGATCCGCCAGTGCCTCGATAAGGATGTCGATATTGGCCGGAGTGTCTTCCGCAATCAGAATGGTCTGGCGTCTTCGGCGGTCAATCATCTTGCGTTTTCCCCCGCGGCCGCGGACGTGCCCTGCTGTGTCGCAAGTTTCGGTTCCAGAGCCTTCAGCATTGCAAGAGCGGCGGTCAGGCGATAGTTGCGGATTTCGTCCTGTACCCGTCCAAGTTGCAGGCCGACATCGGAAGGCCACTCCATCGTCATCAGCGTGGCGATGTACCTGGCGGACTGACGAGGCTGCAGCAGTTCAAGCGATTCCGACAGGGACGCGAACACCCTGGCCGGATCCTCGCTTGATTTCCTGACCGGCGCCGCCGTCGCCTGCGCCGCCGGCTCGACCGGGTCAAAGAGCCCCGTCCTGGTTCTGATATCCGACAGAAGCTGGGTGAACATGGAACGGAATTCCTCTATCAGGCCGCTCTGGAAGTAGTCCCTGTCATGAAGCGCCTTTTCAAGAACAGCCGCCTTATCCTGCAGGCCGGTGGCTCCAAGCGTTCCCGCCAGGCCCTTGACCGAATGGACAAACCTGAAGGATTCCTCCGGATTGTTGTTAAGAGCGGCCGGCTCCAGGCACGCATCGCGTCCGTGGTATTCCTCGACGAATTTGCGAAGGAGTTTGCGGTAAAGGTTAATGTTGCCGCCGACGTAACTGAGTCCGGTTCCAACGTTCAGGCCGGGAACGTCAATATCGTGCTGGAATCGCGGCGGCTGAAGATCGATCGAGGACTGCCGCGGCGCCGCAGTGGTCACCACTGAACTTGCCCCCTTCAGCCACCTTGCAAGCGTTTCGAAAAGCTGATCCGGGTGTACCGGCTTGGTGAGATGGGCGTTCATTCCCGCGCGTATGCTGTTTTCGACGTGCTGCGACATTCCGTGTGCCGTCATGGCGATAATCGGCACCTGCGCGATCCAGTCCCGATTAAGTCTTCGTATCTGCATGGTTGCGTCCAGTCCGTCCATTTCCGGCATCTGGATATCCATCAGAATCAGGTCGAACTGCTCCCGCCCGGCCATCGCGAGGGCCTCGCGGCCGTTTTCCGCAAGGGAAACCCTGGCCCCGGTCTTACGAATGAGCTCAAGCGCCACCTGCTGATTGATCCTGTTGTCCTCGACCAGGAGGATGTGGCGTCCTTCGAAGTTGTATGACCTTTTCCGGTCGGGTTCAATTTCACTGGCCGATTTCAGGAGAACCTTGCCAAGCGCGGCCCCGAGGGACGTTGGAAGAAGGGGTTTGAAAAGGACGCTGTCGAACACCCTGGCCGCCTGGGCCTGGATCTGGTCGTTGAACATGTACGCGGTGGTCATCAGAACCATCGGCGTCCTGGTTCCGGTCCTGATCATCAGTTCTCGCGCCGTCGCGATTCCATCGATTCCGGGCATTTCCAGATCGACCAGGATGATGTCGAAAGGTTTGCCTTCGGCGCTGGCCTTCTTGACGGTCTCGATTGCGTCCTCGCCCGACACGGCTGTTGCCGTTGCCATCGAGCAGTGTTCAAGGCGTCTTGTGATTATTTTCCGGAAGGTCGGGTTGTCATCGATTATCAGAGCCCGCCTGCCGGCAAGGGCCGGAGAAGGCGCCGGGCCGGAACCTTCCTGAATACCACTGGATGCCTGGTCGAACGGGATCCTGACCGAGAACGTGCTGCCTTCGCCCGGCTCGCTTTCAACCGAGATGGTTCCCTTCATAAGGGCCACCAGCTTCCTGCAGAGCGCCAGTCCAAGGCCGGTTCCACCGAACTCGCGCGTCGTCGAACCGTCAAGCTGTGAAAACGGCATGAAAAGGTCGGCTATCTGTTCCCTGGTCATTCCGATGCCGGTGTCGATTATGTCGAACTGAAGGAAGATGCGGCCGTCCGTTCCGTTATCGGTTGACCGTGCCTGCTGGGACACCTTCACGATGATGTCGCCGTGCATCGTGAACTTGGCCGCGTTCCCCACGAGATTGTTCAGAACCTGGTGCAGGCGAAGCGGGTCGCCCCGGACAAGCTGGGGAATGTCGCAATCGAAATCGGTGTGCAGTTCGATGCCCTTCTTTTCGATGCGCTGTTCGTTGATGTCGATGACTTCGGTAAGGACGTTTTCCACAGAGAAATCGACGTTCTGCAGAACCATTCGGTCAGCCTCGATCCGGGAGAAATCCAGGATATCGTCGATGATTCCCAGAAGTGCCCTGGAGGCGCCGTTGATCTTGTTCAGGTAGTCGCGCTGGCGATCGCTGAGACGGCTGTCCAGCACCAGGCTGGTCATTCCGATGATTGCATTCATCGGGGTACGGATTTCGTGGCTGACATTGGCCATGAAGGCGCTTTTGGCCCTGCTCGCGGCCTCGGCCTGATCCCTGGCATCCCGCAGTTCGGCTTCCGTCCGATGTGCCTGGGTCACGTCGTGAACGATTCCGAAAATCCGCTTCGGGATGCCGAGGCTGTCCTTTTCCACCTCCGAGTGAATGTTTACCCACTTCTCGGAACCGTCAGGCAGTTCAAGGGCGACATGTGAATAAAGCCGGGTTTCGGTGTCGGGGTTCGCGGCCCTTTTCAGACGGGCCTCAATCTGATCCCTGAAGTCACCCTTGAAGAATTTCAGAAACTGATGTGATTCAACTTCACCGACCGACTGATCGACCTGGAAGATGCGTTTGCATTCGGCGCTTGCCCGAAGCCTTCCCGTGGTGAAGTCGATTTCCCAGCTTCCCACATGCGCGATCCTCTGGGCTTCAGCAAGAGATGCCTGACTGGCGGCAAGCGCTTCCTCGTTCCTTTTCCGCTCGGACACGTCTTCAAGGGTTGAAATCGTTTCCGGGCTTCCCGACGGGGACTTCAGCGGCATGGACACTATTCGCAGGTACCTTGTGTGTCCGTAAGCGGATCGGAAAGGCCCCTCGAACTCGGCCCTGTTGCCGGCAAGTGCAATCGGGATGACCTGCTTCAAGCCGGATTCGGTCACGTCGTCAAAACAGTTCAGGCCGCGAAGGCGATCCGCCGTGGTTTCGAATATGGTGGCGGCAGCCTGGTTGCAGTCGATGATCTGGCCCTGGTCGTCGGTTCGAAGGAGTCCGACGGGCGAATGCTCCGTAAGGATGCGGTGGCGATATTCGCTTTCAATCAAGGCCCGGTGAACCCCGACGCGGTATGCCACCTGGGCGAGCTGGTTCGCCAGGACGTCAAGCAGCCTTGGCCCCCTGCCGACCCGGAAGTCCTTGTGAGTGGCCCTGTCCAGTCCATAGTATCCCAGGGACACGTATCCGTAATAGTGCCTGTCGAACTGGATGTCCGCCGTCAGTTCCTGCATGTCCTCGAGGGTGCCGGGCGTCTCCTCGACCGCGCCGTCCAGCATGATTCGAACCTTGATGTCATCGGGCACGGCCCACGCGGTCGGGATGACCTGGACGGCGTGCTTCATCATCGAAGACAGCCCGACGTCGAAGGTGGCAAAGTACTGAAGCAGCGACACCAGGCAGCCCATTTCCCTGGCGTGGTCTTCCACCTCGGCCTGGTAAGCCTTTCTTGCCGTGATGTCGCGGGCAACGCCGATGACGCCCTGGATTGTCCCGTCGGCGTCCTTGAATGGAAGCTTCACGGTCTCGAATATCCGGCGCAGGCCACCTGGCGCGTACGCCGGGCTGTCGATGAAAAGGGGCTGGCCGCTTTCAAGAACCTGAAGATCCTCCTTCCGGAACGCTGACGCGACGGATTTATCGAAAAAGTCGAAGTCATCCCCGCCCGGAATGTCGTTGATCTCGCGGGCGACAAGATCGGCAAACGCACGGTTGACAAGGACGTAACGGCATTTGGCGTCCTTGTAGAAGATTACGTCGGAAAGGTGGTTGAGCATGGATGTCAGGATCGGACTTTCCCGAAGCAGCCTGTCAACGGCGGCCTGGTTGCCGCCATCCGTCAACTTGCGTGATTCCATCTGCTCCCTCGACTCTGGCGGGCCCGCCGTCCGGAAAACTGGAGCGCGGAAGCGATTGCCTGCAACCGGCATTGTATGCCTGAACAGGACGACGGAAAAGCCATTGATCACAAAGTCCGTTTGATGTCGAATATGACGTCGCCGCGGAGGGCTTCCAACCAGATGAATCGTTTTGCTCCCTTGATAATCGTGATTTCCGTGTTGCTGGCGCCCCAGGTCATGGCATCGCCTGTCAATTTCAAGCCAATCGACGCCGTCCAGCCCGACGGAAGTCCGGTCGAACTGTTCGTGACCGGGGATGAGTATTATCGGTATGTTCATGACGCGGCGGGGTATCCGGTCGGCCAGGATGAGGATGGCTGGTACCTTTACATCGAGAACTCTGATGGGCGCGGATTGTCGGAACTGCCGGTGGGACTTGGCGATCCATCCATCTCCGGCATCCGCGCCGTGCCCGGCCCGCCGGATCGGCCGGCCGAGATCCGTGAAATCGTGCAAGGCCATCTGGCCGTCAAGGCCGCGATCCGCGAATCCGCTTCCGTCGGCGTCAAAAGGCTTGGCGGACCTTTCCGCGGTACCATCAACGAGGTCGTGATTTTTGTCCGCTTCGCGGGCGAAGCGGAGTTCGAGGATCTTTCACTGACGTTCGATGACATGTTCAATGCTTCAGACCCGGAAGACTCGTCGATGAGCCGCTATTTTTCCGAGGTCTCGTACGGACGCCTGGATGTCAGGGGACACCTCTATCCCGGTTCATCCGGCGAGGCGGTCGCTTCCTACCAGGATAGCAAGCCACGGAGATATTTTCAGATCCGCAGCGCCCGCAATCCGGACGGCTACACGAACCAGGGGGAAGGCTACAACCGGCTGTCAGCGATGCTGAATCGCGCCATCGAGGCGATTAAGCCACAGATTCCCTCGAATCTGGATCTGGATCTGGACAACGACGGTCTGGCCGAAAACGTGGTCTTCATTCTTTCCGGAGACGCCGACGAATGGGCCGACGTCCTGTGGCCGCACAGTTCAATCCTGATGTACGAAAACAGCATCAACGGGGCCAGGCTGTTCCAGTACAACCTGCAGTTCCGGGACTGGTTGCTTGAAAGGGCTGTCGGCGTGCTTGCCCATGAATTCTTCCACGCTATCGGCGCCCCGGATCTTTATCACTATTCCCATGACGGGATCGACCCGGCAGGTCCGTGGGATCTGATGGAACACACCGCCGAGCCGCCCCAGCACATGATGGCCTGGATGAAGTACAAGTACGGCTTCTTCATCGACGAAGTGCCAGTTGTTACCGAGCCTGGACGATACACGATCAAGTCCCTGCAGAACGCCACCGACAATGTGGTCAGGATTCCAGTGCCCGGGCAGAAGTTCCAGTACGTCGCGCTGGAATACAGGGTAAAGGACGGGGTGTTCGAGGGCGGCCTGCCGGATTCCGGTCTTCTTGCATATCGAATCGATGATGCGAACAATGGGAACGCCCAGGGGCCGCCGGATGAGGTCTATATCTTCAGGCCGGGGGGATCGCCGGCCGTTAACGGTGAGGTTGGCGAGGCCGCGATTTCCGCCGACGAACTTCCGGCTTCCATCACCCCGGAAAGTAATCCTTATCTTTTCCAGCAGAACGGGGATCCGATCGGGATTCGCATTTACGACATCGAATTCGACGGCGACTCGGTTTCCTTCAGCGTGTGTCCAGATATACCGGACTGCCTTGGAATCGAATGCGGCGACGACGGCTGCGGCGGGTCGTGTGGCGACTGCGATGACGGGAATGACTGCACGCTTGATCAGTGCGTGGAGGGCCGCTGCGTATTTCAGTTCGCTCCGCCCGCATCGCCGTGCGGTCTTGGCGAACTCTGCATCAATGGCGGCGTCTGCGACGGTTCCGGCGTCTGCGTGGCCGACGTGCCGGCAGAGTGTGATGACGGAAACGACTGCACGATGGATTTGTGCGCCGACGGCGGCAAGTTCGTGGATCTGGGTGTGGATCGCTTCGAGGACGTGATGCCGACAGATGCGTTGTCCGCCGGCATTGACGGGGATCAGGTGGTCGCGGGCAACATCTCGATCGGCTTCGATTTTCCGTTCATGGGTGATTCTTTCGGATGGGTGAAGGTCTTTGATAACGGATTGATCCAGTTGTCAAGGGACGGAGTGGTTGACGAAGATGACGAACTGGTGGCCGCGGAATCGGCGTTGAATCAGGATATTCCTTCGGAACTGAGGCCGGACAATTTCATCGCGCTTTTCTGGGACGACCTGGAATGCAGGCTGGCCGACAAGTGCGTGGTCGCGTACAAGGTTCTGGGCCAGGCACCCGACAGACGGCTGATTGTCCAGTACAACAAGGTTCGCAGGGTCGAGCATCCCGGTTGGTTGATGCGGTTCCAGGCGGCCCTTTTCGAGAGCGGACGCATCGAGTTGCGTTACGGGACGATGGGGCACGAACAGGGTGCCTCGGCCACAGTGGGTATCGAGGGCGTCGACGGGACTGGCGCCGTGAAGTTCGGGTTCAACCAGCGGGTGCTGCGATCGGGAATGACGCTGGCCTATACCCCCGATCCCTGGCAGTGCGTCAACAGGCCGAAGAGTGGCAATTGCCTGATGGACGGCGAGTGCGTCGAAGCAGGAACGGTTGATCCGGACAATCCATGCATGGAATGCAGGCCGCTGGTGAACTTCGGGGGGTGGTCCGCGGATGATGCCAACGTGTGCAGTGACGACAACCTGTGCACCGCCGTTGATCGATGCGTCGCCGGGACATGCACTGGAACTGAGCCGGTGGTTTGCAAGCCGACCAGTCAGTGTTACACGGCCGGGAAGTGTGAACCCCAGACCGGATTGTGTCCCGAGACGATGAAGGAAGACGGAACCCTGTGCAATTTTGACAGCAACGGCTGTACCGTCGGGGATGCCTGCGTCGGTGGCGAGTGCATCGTCGGGACGCCTGCCGACTGTTCGTCAAGGGATTCCGAATGCGCGGTCGGAAAGTGCACCAGCCGCAGCAGCAATTCCTTCCGGTGTGACCAGGACAAGGCGGCGAAGGCCGGACAACTTTGCGGCAGCGGTCCATCGGATTGCAGCGGGCAGGACGTGTGCGATGCGTCGGGCGTCTGTCAGCCGAACCATTTCGATTCCGGGATCGAGTGTCGGCAGGCGGCCGGTCCGTGTGATCGGGCCGAGTTCTGCGACGGCGCCGGCGCCTGTCCGGAAGATGGATTCCTGCCGGATGGCGAAGCGTGCGAGGGCGAAGGCAACGAGTGCTTCGCCGGCCAGTGTGTGCCTTACCAGCGGCAAGCCCAGTGCGAAACCGCGTTCTCTCTGCGCTGGACGGATGAGGACGGGGGACAGAACACCGATGGCGCGGGAAGCCTGGAGCGGGGCAACTTTGGTCACCCGCATGGCGACTGCATGTCCGGCGGTGTCAGGGCGCTGTGGTTCGAATTCCCGACGCAGGAAGGGTACTCGTACACGATCGATGTCAGTTCGCCGGACGGCGCCGACGTTGCGGTTTCCTTTATGCAGGATTGCGATTCGGATGCATGCGACGGATTCGTGAATGCCTTCGAGGGCGCGGGAACCGAAACGATAGCGCTGGGCGCGCCCGGATTCAGGCCGTCCGTTCTGCTGGGGGTCTTCCGGATGGATGAAACAAGCCCGGCGGGCGTGCTGGTCCAGGTCGCCCGGGAACCGGTCGTCGTGGTGGATGACGTTGTCGAGGGTGATGCGGAAGATGCAGTCGGCCAGGCCGATGCGGTCGGGGACGATGTCGTCACGACCCCGTCAGGCGGTTGCAGCACCGGTGCCGGCCGGAATCAGACAGTCCCCTTTGGAATCCTGTTCATGATGGTTTTTGCCGCCTTCGTCATCGCACGGTCGCGCCGCATGTCCAGACGGTGACGGAACCGATTTCCGGTCTGTTCATCGCGCCGACTTTTACCGCGTCTTCGTGATTCCTGTCAGTTCCGGGTGGATGCGGGCTGTACCTGCCGCCTTGCTGTGCCTGTCAGTTCTGCGTCGGTGCGGGCTGCTCCGGTGCCGCTTCTGCCGCCGCGCGTGGCATCGTGTCGGCGGGAAGACCGGGAATCACCGGGGCCGGGGGCTTGACGGCGGCCGGTTCGGCAGCGGGTGCCGCATCCGGGGGCGGAACTGGAACCGTGCCGGTTTCATCCGCGGCCGGGGCCGGTTCCGGAGCCTGAACAGCCGGGGCATCAATCGCGTCAGGCGGCGTCGCCGCCGGCTTCGAGAACTCGAAGGCCGTTCCCCACTTGCCGTTGAACACCTTTTCCGGCTTGAACTTGTCTTTTGGTGTCGGGGTGCCTTCGGGCCAGCCAATCGAAACGATGCTGAACGGGGTCTTGTCCTGCGGTATTTCAAGGATGTTCCTGACGGCGGCCACGCGATCGGTCACCGGGTGGATGCCGATCCAGACCGCACCCAGGCCCTGGGCGGTCGCGGCAAGCAGGATATTCTGGGTTGCCGCGGCGCAGTCCTGAACCCACATCTCACCGGATTCGCCGCGCAGGCCTTCAGGAGGTGAACCAACGACCACGATTGCCGCGCCCGCCGACTTGAGCATCGCGCCGTGTTCATTCGCTTCGGCAAGCTTGTCCATGACGGCTCTGTCGGTGGTTGCCACGAAGTACCATGGCTGTCGGTTTCCGGCCGTCGGCGCGGCCATGCCGGCCTTTAACATCTTCTCGACCTGATCCAGTGAAACCGGCTGATCCTTGTATGCGCGCACGCTGGTTCGTGCGTGGATCACCGCCAGGGCGTCATTTGCCCCGGGACCGCCCGCATCGCACCTTGATGCCGGGATCTGAACCGCTGGAGCCTGCTCCGGACAGGCCGGACATTCTGGTTTGCTTGACATGGCGCTCCTTGTCTGAAAAAGAAGCACGGTCGAAACGACCGCGACGAAAGACAGCACGCCAATCAGAATCTGCTGGAATCGTTTCGCGTTCACGGCTGGACCCCCTGGTCAAACGAGACAGCCAATTATTATTTATTTCGCGTCCGCGTGATAATGAAATCGCCGCAGGTTCCGAACCCTGGGGCACGAAACCCGTGTTTCGGGATATATTGTCTCCTTGCGGACGCTTTCAAATCGTGGATGGAGGTGCCGATGGACAGCATCGCGGGGTTCCTGAATCAGTGGTTGAGCCAGTCGGAACTGGAAAAGATTATCGAATCCGGGATAAAGGTTCTGATGACCCTGTTGCTTGCCCTTGTCATCTTCAAGTTGCTGAGACGGGCATTGAAGCGGTTCGAGGCGAGATTGATGGCGGCGGATGAAGACCTGCCCGACGGCTCCCCGAGCGAGCACGACAAGAGGATTCAGACGCTGGTGAGACTGTTCCGGCAGGCCGCGTCGATCGCGATATGGGTTGTGGTTGGCCTGATGATTCTGGCCGAAATCGGCATCGACATGCGACCGATCCTGGCCGGCGCCGGGATCGTCGGCGTCGCCGTCGGTTTTGGCGCGCAGAACCTGGTGCGGGATATCATTTCCGGGTTTTTCATGATCATGGAAAACCAGATACGCGTGGGCGATACCGTCGTGATCAACGGCACGTCCGGGGTGGTTGAGCAGATCAACATGCGGACCGTCGTGCTGCGAGATGTCGGCGACGTTGTTCACATTTTTCCGAACGGAATGATCACGACCCTTGCCAACCAGACGAAGGGTGTTTCGGCCTATGTCTTTGATGTCGGCGTCGCTTACAAGGAAGACACGGACAAGGTAACCGGCGTGATTTCCGGGATTCTTGACGGAATCGTGGATGATCCCGAGTTCGGGCCGAAGCTGAACGGGAAGCCCGAGATATTCGGCGTGTCCCGGCTTGGCGAGTCGTCCGTGGAAATCCGTGGCCGCATCCGGACTCTGCCCGGCAATCAGTGGGTGGTCGGTCGCGAGTTCCTGAAGCGGGTCAAACACGAGTTCGACAGGCTTGGCATTGAGATTCCTTTCCCGCATCGAACCCTGATGCTGGCGGATTCCGCCATGAGCCCGGTTGCCGAAAAGATCCTCAAGGATCGCGTCGTCGAGGCGGATTCGAAGGACTAGGCCTTCCTGGGCCTGGCGATCGCGCGTACCTGACGGATGACCGCGTCGATATCCGCGTCGTTCATGCCTGGATGGTTTGGAAGATAGAAGATTTCCCCGGCCTGTTTCCAGGCTTCATGGTCGTCATAAACCGTCATGTAATCGGCGCGGGTATCGATTCCGTGCATCAGGAGCTCGCGCTGGACGTCGGTCGGGTTCGCCACGCGGACGGGAACCGCGTTGAAGGTGCACGACGCCCCCGGCATGCACTCGGGCAAGGTCATCCAGTCGATGTCGGACAGGCCCCGGATCAGTCGTTCGGCATTGTGGCGGCGGACGGCGTTCCTGGCGTCCAGATGGCCGAGCTGCATCATTCCCAGCCTTGCCTGGAACGGTGAAAGCGGGCGAATCGAGTCTGGGTCGAACGGGGCTTCCTTTTCGACGAAAATGGAGTCAAGTCTTTCCCGGCTTACGAAGTTCAGCAGCCAGAAAGGGGGAAGAAGCCCGACGGCGAAGCCCGGCTTTGTCGTCAGAGCCCAGTTTGCCAGGCCGGCCAACGCCTTTTTTCTGGTCTCGATGGATTTTTCGGGGCGATTCCTTGCAACTATCGACCTGATAGCCGACGCGAGCCTGTCGTCATCGGTCAGGACGACGCCGCCACCGAAAGTCATCAGGTTCTTGCCGTGCACAAGGCTCATGCAGGACGCATGGCCGAACGAACCGACGCGTCTTTGGCGCAGAGTCGCGCCGATCGACTGGGATGCGTCCTCGATAAGGTGAATTCCGCGGCGCCCGCAGATCTGGGCGATTTGATCGACTGGCGCCGGCTGGCCGAACGGGTGAATGACGATGACCGCCGATGTCCTGTCGGTGATGACCGATTCCAGCCTTGCGGGATCAATCGCGAAGGTTCCCGGGTCGCACGGCGCGAACACCGGTACGTGGCCAAGCGCACGAACCACGCCGGGAACCGTGAAGAAGGAATACGATGGAACGATCACTTCCGAACCTGGGGCAAGGTTCATCGCCTTCATCACGGCGCACTGGGCGGCGCGGCCCGAGGATACGGCAACGGCCTGGGAAACATTGTGATATGAAGCAATTTCCCGTTCGAAGGCCGCGACATCACCGGGCCCGGCAGTCACCGTTCCAGTAAGGATCTCGGTGATGACGGCAACCATTTCCTTCTGATCCAGGTTTATGTTGTGACGTGGAACGGGGTGCATGGCCAGCCTCCGGATCGCGGATTTTGAGCCTATCCTATCAGACCGGACCCGATTTCAATGTGATAAAATCGGCCGCGGTCGGCACGATGGGTGCGGGCAGCATAATCCTTGCGGAAATCAGGATGGAATACGAACTCACTATCTCGAGCGATCTTGCCCCGACGCCGTTGATTGCCGGTTTCGTCTGGGCCACGGGCATCGACCCGGTGTTTTCCGATGAACTTCCCGGTTTTTTGGCGCCGCATGTCCAGAAGGCATCCTGGATGGGTGAGGATTTCTGGCCACGGGGCATCAAGGCCCGCGTGCGCGACATGGTTCGTCATGGTCGGTACCATCCTTCGGGGCGCAGCAAGCCGGCCAGCGAATTTCTGCTGAAGGCGGCCGTCGATGGGGCGTTTCCGGCCATCTGCGGGCCGGTCAACATCAACAATGCGATAAGCCTTCAGTCCGGGCTTCCGATTTCGGTTTTCGACGCGGATCTGACCGGCCCGGAACTGCTGCTTCGATGGGGATATCCCGGCGAATCATACGTCTTCAACCGCGCAGGCCAGTCAATCGACCTGCAGGATCTGATTGTCGTGTGCCGGCGCGACGGTCGTGGCGGCTGGGAGCCGTGCGGAAATCCGGTGAAGGACTCGATGGCGACCAAGGTGAATGAACGGACGACGAATGTGCTGGCGGTCATCTATGCGCCGAACGATTATGAACCGGAAGAACTCGAGAAGTGGTGCGCCATGTTCGCCGACCTGCTGAAGTCCGAGTGTCACGCCGAATCCACCGGATTCAGGGTCTGAAG
>ERZ795031.344-NODE-344-length-59497-cov-15.102150_pt1 | contig 59497 bp, 39 predicted proteins | sample MGYA00375123_ERZ795031 | MGnify/ENA primary metagenome ERZ795031 (study PRJEB30166, sample SAMN05720159) | activated sludge metagenome | isolation source: anaerobic digester from wastewater treatment plant | place: USA | collected 2015-04-21 ...
GAGAACGGCAAAGCTGTCTTCGAACTTGGCTCAGGAAACTATTCATTTACATCCGTACTGTAAGTACTTGAGAAACGTTGCGGCAGGACAACTGATTCCCTTGATTTTTATGCAGATGAACTCCGGAGCGACCATTGAATCTTACCCTGGCCGGAAACTATAGTTTTTTAATATCTTTAAGACATCATTAAAAACAGCTTGATTTTAAATATTACTATCTGTTGACTGACAAAGCATTGGCATTAACACTATAAAAATAGGTATTTATGAACAGAATTATTCTCTCCATACTTCTTTTGCTGCTTTGGCTTCCATTCCAGGCTGAAGCTGTAATCTTCCCGACCAGGTTAAGATGCGAGAATCTCAACAATCCCCAGGTCGTCGACATAGTTAAACCGCGGCTTTCATGGGTCAATGTTGCAGGGGAAGGCGAAAGAGGACAGGTTCAGACTGCCTGGGAAATAAGAGTGGCAGGAACAAGTGAAAAACTGCTGAACGGGCAGGCTGATCTGTGGAACAGCGGAAAGGTAAATTCCAGCCAGTCTGTAAATGTTATTTACAATGGCAAAACATTAACATCCAGACAAAACTGCTGGTGGCAGGTCAGAACATGGGACAACAGGGGAATTGTATCGGATTGGAGCGAACCGGCTTTCTGGTGCATGGGGCTGCTTGATCCCGGAGAGTGGAAAGCAGAATGGATAGGAGCCCCATGGCAGGGCGAAGAACCCACCCCCGATCCCGTGATGGATGAAAACAGGCAGATGACTCTTAAGGAAGTGCCGCCACCTGCTCCCTTGCTCAGAAAACAGATCAATATAAACAAGGAAATTAAGGAAGCAAGGGCTTTTGTTACCGGACTGGGATATTTCGAGTTCCATGTGAACGGGAAAAAGGTAAGCGATGATGTCCTGGTTCCAAACCAAACAAATTACGGGAAGAGACCGGGTCTGGAAAAAGGTTCTATACCTCTCCCCGACGATTTCAGTGAATACAGGGTAATGTACCTTTCATATGATATTACAGGTCTTCTTGAAAAGGGAGAAAATGTTCTTGGCGCCATAGTGGGAAACGGGTTTTACAACGCACCCAACAGATGGACGGAATCCTACGGAACTCCACGGTTCATAGGCCAGGTTTACATAACATATACTGATGGAACCGAGGATGTTATTGTTACCGATGAGAGCTGGAAAGTTTCAAAGAGCCCCATAGTCATGGACCTCATCTACCAGGGAGAACACTACGATGCCCGTCTGGAACAACCAGGCTGGGATGCTCCGGGTTTCGATGATTCAGCGTGGAATAACGCGGTCTGCAGAAAAAAACCGGAAGGTATTATGAAAGCCCATATGTCGCCCACCGACAAAGTCATGGAGCGCCTGAAACCGGTTACAATTTTCAAGAATCACGATGGGAAATACTATGTTGATTTTGGCCAGGAAATCTCTGGCTGGGTGCGGATCTCAGGTGTCAAAGGCGAAGCCGGCAGAGTAATTGAATTTGATTACATCTGCGAATCTGCTTCGGGAGATAACAGCTACACCATGAAAGGAGGCGGAGATGAATCATATGCTGCACGTTTTACCTGGTTTGTTTTCAGACAGGTTGTCGTAAGCAACTGGCCGGAAAGAAACCTGAGTGCTGACCAGATAACTGCTGAGGTTGTTTATACGGATGTGGAAACTACCGGTGAATTTGAAACATCAAACCCGCTTTTCAACACTATAAATAGAATATGGTGGAGAAGCCAGACTGACAATATGCATGGCGGAATAGCAAGCGACTGCCCGCACAGGGAAAGATCAGCATACACGGGCGACGGACAGGTTGCATGTGTTACCGTAATGCATAATTTCGACGCGAAAGCTTTTTATACCAAATGGATACAGGATATCGTCGGAGCACAGATCAAAGAAACCGGATATATTCCAAACGGAGCTCCATGGCAGCCCTCCTGCGGAGGCGGGGTTGCCTGGGGAGCAGCTGTCAATATTATGCCATGGCAATATTACCTGCATTACGGCGATACCAGCATACTTAAATATACCTACGATGCCATGAAGGGATATGTGAGGTATATGCTGACATGGACCGGCAAGGATGGCATAATGTATTCGCAGAGGACAGGCCTCGACGGAAAACCTCTTAAATGGTTCAACCTGGGCGATTGGTGCCCCCCCGGTGAATTGCCTCCCGATATGATGGTCCACACCTTCTTCCTCTGGCGCTGCGCTGACTTTAGCTCCTCAACTGCAAAAGTGCTGGGCCTTACCTCTGAGGCAAATGAATTCGCTGAACTTGCAGAGCGAACCAGACAGGCATTCCTGAAGAAGTTCTATGATAGTGAAAAAGGAAGCTACGGCCCGAACGGAGGCAATATATTCGCCCTGCTGATGGGTGTCCCCGCTGATCAGGAGAAAGGAGTGATCGAGGCTCTTAAAAAAGATATTTCTGCTAATAAGGGGCATCTTGACACAGGTATCTTTGGAACCCAGTTCTTTTTTGAGGTTCTGGCCGATTATGGCCTTCAGGAACTGGCATATGAGGCAATGAATAAAAGAACACAGCCCTCATACGGCTGGTGGATTGAGCAGGGAGCAACAACAACATGGGAACAGTGGGACGGCAACAATTCGAGAAACCACCCTATGTTTGGCGGCGGAATTGTCTGGTTCTACCGGAAACTGGCAGGAATGGACAGCGATCCTGATAATCCCGGTTACCGGAATATCATTTTCCGTCCTCAGCCTGCCGGCGACCTGGAATACGCTCACTATTCAAATCTCACCCCTTACGGAACCGCCGGAATTCGGTGGGAAAAGAAAGGAAACAATTTTGTAATGAAGGTGAATATTCCGGTTGGCAGCACTGCAACGGTTTATGTACCTGCCATATCTCCGAACAACGTACTGGAAAACGGAAGTACCATCAAAAAGAATAATAAACACATAAGCCTGACGGGATTTGAAGACAACTATGCTGTTTTCCGGGTGAAATCCGGCTCATACGTTTTCTCGTCCGGGAATTGATAGTTAATCCGATCCTATGCAACCCACATGTTGCAAAAAGAGGCGGTACGCGGTACACTAACTATTTCAGTTCAAAACAAAACAGCAGGTCATGATCCCTCAGATAGAGCTTGCCGTTGGAAATAACCGGGTGTGTCCAGACTCTTTTGTCCTGTGAAGGAACTTTTGACCTTTCCGGGAAATCAAGCCTGCCGAACTCCTTCCAGCCGTCGGGTGAAGCCAGTGCAACGGTAAGCGAACCCGTTCTCTCGTCGAGACAGAGGAGGCGGCCGCCTGCACTTAGAACTGCTCCCTTACCGGGCTCGGAAACCCTGTGGCGCCATACTGCCTCGCCAGTCATAAGGTTCTGGCAAGTCCACCCCGGTCCGTCGGAATATCCGTAAACATGATCGCCAACAAGAACAACTCCCCCGTGATGGTTGATCATGTTCTTGTTAACATATAGATTTTCAACATTGAAGGCATCTCCCTTTTTCGTGATGCGTAGTGCAGCACAGCCGGCGTTGTATCCGGATGTGACATAAACAATGTTGTCCCGGCAAACGGGAGTGGGAATGGCTGCAGTGTTATTACCGGCTACATTGGCTGTCCACAGTACTTTCCCATCACTCGCCGCGACTCCGGCAACGCCCTGACGGGTAAGCTGAATATATTGCCTCACCCCACCGATTTCAGCAACAATGGCTGAAGAATAACCTCCAAGGGCTGTCAGTCCTTTCGAACGCCATACAACCCTGCCGGTATTCTTATCTAGTGCGGCGATTGAGCCCTGGCTGCCTCCGGGGGTGCAGATAACAAGGTTGCCGTCAACCAGGGGTGATTCACTGAATCCCCAGTCAGTGCCTGACATAATGTTTCCCCCGAAATCTTTCCGGAAATCCTTCTGCCATATCATCTTTCCGTCGGCGGCAGAAAGACAGTGTATCTGGCCTCCTCCACGTACAAGATAAAGTTTGTCGCCGTCGACGCTGACCGATCCTCTCGGCCCGTTGCCGCGATCCATAACAAACATGGGACCGAGATCCTGCTTCCATATCAGCTTCCCGGTCCTGGTATCAAGCGCAAAGGCAAAATCCTTACCACCGGCAGCACCCTGACTGTATAAGGTCGTGCCAACGATAACAGGCGCAGAATATCCTGCCCCTGCATCCCTGAATGTCCATAAAAGCTTCGGTTTCTTAGCCGTCCAGTCGAGGTTAAGTCCAGTCTCCTTCGAGACGCCGTCACGGTTCGGGCCACGCCACTGAGGCCAGTCCTGCGCTTGCAGTTCCGCGAATGAAGCTGATAGCAGGACAACAATAAAAATGTATCTGAACATCGAAAGTTTTCTTTTCTCCATCAATATGTTTTGTTTAAAGTGAATATCATCGAAGGCAATATGTGAAAAAATGAATAAAGCGCAAAATCTCTTTTCAAATTACATGCCGTTTTCCTGATGTTATTCTGATAAAAAAAGTTAAATAAAAACCAGAACGGGCTTCATAAATCAGTAGATGACGCAACCGTACTCTCCTCCTTCAAAGCTCTTTGAAAAGCTTCCGGAGAAAACTATGTTTAAAAACTCTTACCGGAATGCGGTTTTCGCAATCGCGGATTTAATGAACAATCACAGGGCCGGTTTAAGTCCCTCCCACCGTACAGTCCATGTCCCATCGCCGGGAAATCCGGGAGCATGTCTGTCAGGCGCCCCGTCCCAGCCTGCTGCCATCATGGCAACAGCGTAGAGAAGTCCACCGTTACCCGGAAAATAGGGACAGGGCCCTCCTGTGCATACTCCCCGTTCATCATAATGGTTTTTTGTCCCGGCATCAAGAAGCAGTGCCTCTATTGCAAGATCCGGTTCGCCGAGTCTGGCAGCCGCCATGGCAAACCATGGAAAATCCCATCCCCAGCAACGTTTCCAGTCCCAGGTCTGCCAAACTTTCAGCAGCGTCCGGTGTGCCGTTTCACGGTCAACTCCCTCAATGGCCGGAAGCATCCCGAAAACGCCGACCGGGTCGGGATGTTCCCATGCACGATTTATATATGTGTCATTCCATTCCGCTGAATGAACATAAACCCCACTGTCGACAGGAAGCGGCGCCAGATTATCCCTGATTTTATCCCATAATGGTTCAGGCTCCCTGCCCATCCTTTTTCTCCATGTCTGAGCCTGAGTCAATCCCCATCTCCAGTAAGCAAGATCAAAAACGGCATCCCTGGTTATCCCCTGTTCGCTGGGCGGCATGACCGGATCGAGATGGTATATGCCGGTTTTCGAATCAAGCACTGCGTAATCAGCCATATGAAGGGCTGTTCCTTCAATGATCTGACTCCATTTTTCCAGAGTTTCCGGTTTTGGATAAAGCCGGTATTCAAGTTCTGCAAAGAAAATCGGGTGAGGTTGTTTCCACAACAGCACCTGGTTGCCCAACCATGGAGCACTGCGTCCTTGAGGTCCTACGCTTTTGCCCCATTTCAATCCTTTGTAGCCAAGCTGTTGCGACAAGGCAGTTGCCGATGGAATGAATTTCCTGTAACAATCGAGGGCTTCCTCTGCCATTGACCATCTGTCCCACAAACCATAATGTGCAAGATGCCACCATGTCATCTCCATGTGGAACTGGCCACGCCACGGATCGACCTCCATAAGACCGGCTTCCGAAGATGGATAACTTCCCGCCGACTGAGCGGCAAGAAGATACTGTGAGAGTACAATACGCCTCTCAAGTTCCTTCCAGCGTGGATCTTTACTGCCTGAAAGATCGATTGCTCCACCGTTTTTCCAGAAAGCCTGCCAATGACGCGTACATTTTTTCATGGTTGTCCTTGAATTATCAATCCTGCCGGCAAAAGGCTGTGCTGAAAAAACACATTCAAGCTCAAGCGATGAGGAACCCTCGCAACGTATTGTGAATGAGTGGGAGCGGTCATCAGCCGGCATCGCGGGCTTTCCACCCCGGCTGCATCTTATCGAAACATAGTAGTCAACAGAATCGATCTGACGATGGAAATCAGCCTGTCTGGAGCCACCTGACGATCGGAGGATAAGAGTCCTGTGAGAGTTTCCTCTGTTGAAATCACCGCTCCAGGAACTGCCGCGCTGAATATCAGGATATGGAAAATCCACTGAAATTTCCAGTTCTCCCCTGCTAAGAAGATCCGATTCAATCCTGAAAGTGACCATGTCAATGTCAGGGTGAACACAGGTTGTAACCCTAACGGCCTGATTGTTTATAGTAAACATGGAGGTATGTATCCCTGACCATAAATCCATCTTCCTCGCAAGTATCTCTACTTCTTCCGGTTTAAGCTCAGTTCCTCCGGCTTTCGTCAACCTTATCCTTCCAAGATTGAAAATATGAGGGTTGTCGAACATCCATGACCTGATTTCCGAACTGCCTTCAGGAAAGACATCAGGCCCCCTGACAGGTCCTTTCTGGAAAGTTCCCGTGGAAGGGATCTGGTCCGGTGTAACTCCTTCAGGAAGAGGAAAGGAATGCCATGCCCAGTGTGACATGGTATTTCCTCCGAAGGTCTGCAGTCCGGTACCGTCAGCATTGAAGCAGAACTCTCCGTTGCCCAGTGGAATCTGCCCCATGATGTCATTCCATTCAATATTATGCCTCGTTACCAGGGAGTGTCTGTCAATGCGCGGCTCCAGGGCCATTGATGAAGTGAAAACCAGTAAGTATAAAAGTATTCCTGCAGGTAGTGGTTTCATCCGTATATAATTTTATTTTAAAGGTCTGATTCCGGTTTTTTATCTTAGCCTTCAATAAAAGCCAGGATCTCTGGTTTTGACGGCACTCTCCCAATACTGACAACTTTTTCATCAATCACAAGAGCCGGGGTTGCAAACACCTGATATTTAAGTATCTCTTCAATATCGCCAATCTTTTGAAGTTCGGCATCCAATCCGTTTTCCCTGATAACTTCCGCGGTAATCGCTGCCAGGGTGTTGCATTTGGCACATCCTGTACCAAGTATTTTAATAAGCTTTTTCATTCTCTTTCAATAGATGCGGCTAAATTAATTATAATTCATGATTACCATTCCCCATCCAGCTATCGTTATCTCAGCAGAGATTCAAAAGTTCTGACTTCTGACAATATCAAAATACATTTTTAACCACGGGTAACACAGTCCCGATAAGCTATCGGGAACACGGAGAATGCACGGAAGCTCCGGAAGTTTTCTGTCGTAACTGATTCGCTTTCGTTTTTAATACGGTTTTTTCTTTTTTATTCTTCTTGTGATACCGGTCAGAATAAAAACCCATACTTTTGATCTACGTTCATTGAAATTATAGTGTAAGTGCTTTACTTGCCCCTGGACTTTTTTTTTCAATTAATTTGACGTATAATTACGTCGGAAAAATTATACAAAATGATCGCGGCAAAAACAAAACTTTTCCATGAGGACCTTCAAAGGAAGGCCAGGCTTTTCAAGGTCTTGTCCCATCCTGCCCGCTTGCAGATCCTGCTTTACCTTGCTCGTTCAAGAAATTGCCTTTCAGGTGATATATCGGAAATGTTCCCTATAAAAAGAACAACTGTAAATCAGCATATTAAAGAGCTCAGGGAAGCGGGACTGATTGAAGAACAGCTAAGTGAATCCAAGAATGTCTATTGCCTGAATATTCCTGAAATTGCAAAAGCTTCAGAAACCATTGAAGAGTTCCTTGGTGAAATAACTCTACCGAAGGACTTTAGCTGCAAATACAAGCCTGGTCCTCTGACATTCAACTATTAACATTAAAGCAAAAAGCCGGCTGAACTGCTGCGCGACAATGCCGGCAGATAAGAGTAACGATATAACAGATGAAACCCACATGTATTGCATGCACAAACACTTATGTATATGATTTTCAAACACGTGGGTTCCCCTGCCTGAACAGGGCAGACATAAAACCTTTAAAATCAAAATAATATTATGATAAAGATTGACAGAAAAGTATTGGGTATCCTTGACAAAGCAAGGGAGGGGCATGCTCCAGGTAAAGAAGACTGTATTCATATGCTCAGCTTTCATGAGATAAGCCCGGAGGCTTCATTAATCAGAGCCACAGCTGATTCATTGATGAGGTCGAAGTTCGATAATAACGGCATGGTGTTCGCGCAGATAGGCATCGAGATCGCTCCTTGTCCAGCAAGCTGCAAGTTCTGTTCATTCGGAGAGGGTCACACGAGTTTCGGGACGAGCAATATGACTGATGAAGATATCTTAGCTACTGCCTTGAATTTCACTGAGTCGAACGAGTTGTACGCACTCTTTCTGATGACGATGCACAATTATGATTATGATAAGCTGATCCGGATTGTCCGGATGCTGCGAAACAAAATACCAGCTGAAACAAAGCTTTGTGTGAATATTGGAGATTTTGATCTTTCCCAGGCAAGAGAATTAAAAGCCGAAGGTGTAGCGGGAGCTTATCATCTGGCACGACTGCGCGAAGGTATTGACACTACACTTGATCCCAAAAGCCGTAACGCTTCAATTAAAAATCTGAAGGAAGCAGGATTAGACTGGTATTACTGCTGCGAGCCAATTGGTCCGGAGCATACCCCGGAGGAACTTGCCGAACAATTATTATTCGGAAGGGAATTCGGCGGCTGTTTTCAGCATGGTGCAATGAACCGGATATATATTCCAGGTTCCCCGTTAGCCAGGCATGGACAAATAACAGAATTAAAACTTGGACAGGTTACTGCTGTGGTCACCCTGGCAATGCTTGAAACAGAAGCAACAAAAACCATAGGAGTACATGAGCCAAATCAGATCGGATTGACAAGCGGAGCTAATACAATCTACGCCGAAACAGGAGCCAATCCCAGGGACACGCGGGAAGAGACCTCAACCAACAGAGGAAGGGATATTGCTGCCTGCAAAAAGATGCTCTTTGAATCGGGGTTCAGTCATTTACTTACATCGCCCGATAAACGGCTGCCATTAAAGAATATTAACTGAAGAATCCGTCGGCCTTTGCTTCCGGCAGCTCAGCACGATCGATAAGCTAATAAGGCTATGATTGTTATCTGCGTCCTGAAAACAGGTATTAAAAATATATAATCCTGGCAGCTCGATAAGCTGCCAGGATTATACATTAAATAATTGTTTCGCGATAATCCGGCAATTTTTCTTTTTGAGGTCTGAACTATTTCATAAACTCAAATCAGACTCTTAGCTTTGTGCCCGGGACACTCTTTCCTCATGTCAGGGATGCTTACAAACTCCTTATATACAACAGTAAAGATAATCCATGATATCTATAATAACATTTACATAAGTAAGCAGCTATGAAGTTGAAAATGAAAATGAAATCAGGTTCTATTCCGCTTATTCTTCTATTGACCGCGATCGCATTCAGTTGCAGCCAGTCATCCGACGATGCAAGTGAATGGCCTCAGTATCTGGGACCGGACAGGAACAGCACATCTGCCCAGAAAGGAATACTTCGTTCGTGGCCGGAAAACGGGCCGGAGGTTATCTGGACTGCCAATGTCGGAATTGGCTTCGGCGGACCGGTAATTAAAGACGGAAAAGTTTATCTGCTCGACAGAAATGAACAGGATGGCAAGGATATCTTCAGGTGTTTTGATTTTTCAAACGGTAAGGAATTATGGAAATATACCTACGATGCTCCCGGAACAGTACAATTTCCCGGATCACGAAGTGTACCGGCAATTGATGGCAATCTGGTCTATTCATGTGGTCAGAATGGGGATCTTTATTGTTTTGATGTTAAAAGCCATCAGCCGGTATGGCACAAAAATGTCTGGACTGATTTCGGAGGCGGGAGGCTCCCAACATGGGCAATCTCCCAGAATCCATTGATCTATGGGGATCTGCTAATTATTGCATCCCAGGCTCCTGAAGCCGGTGTGGTTGCCTACAATAAGCTTACAGGTGATATCGCGTGGAAAACTCCTTCACTCGGAGCTGCAGGTTATGTCAGTCCGTCGATTGTAAAAATTAGCGGCGAAGACCATGTTGTTATGGTAACCGCATCTGAAAATCCCTTTGACAGGATGCGCCAGAGATTTGAGAGAGAAGGGCCTCAGGGACCACCTCAGGGAGCCGCGGAAGAATTTGTACCTGAATTCATGGGGAAAGTTGTTGGTATTAAGCCGCTTTCAGGAGAAATCCTATGGGAGTTTGCAGACTGGGAATGCCATATCCCGGTCCCGTCAGCATTTGATGCCGGTGAGAACAGAGTGCTTGTCATTGCCGGCTACGAGCTCGGAACCCTTATGTTGAAAGTTGAGAAAGGGAATGAAGGAGAATACAAGGTAACTGAACTTTTCAGACATAATGAATTCGGTGACCAGACAAAGCCACCAATAATGCATAACGGATACTTTTACGCCCAGTTTTCCACAAACAGCATCAAAGGAGGCCTGGCATGCATGAATATGCAGGGCAAGGTTCTGTGGAAAACAATGCGTAAGCCTTTATTTGATAAAGGCAGCATGATCCTGGCGGATGGTTTGATCCTTGCCACGGACGGCAGAAAGAGCCTCTACCTCATCGAGCCGGACACTACCGGTTTCAAAGCTCTTGCTTCTGCCGAATTACTTGGCGAAGGCGGAACCGGTTCCGAAAATGACCGGGTAGCTTCGATGGTCGGCGGCTCAACCCAAAACTGGGGTCCCCTCGCTCTCGCTGACGGCAAATTGCTGATCAGGGATCAAAGCAGGATGCTGTGCCTGAAGGTTGCAAAATAACCATCCTGAGTGTTTTCACTCTTCAGAATTTGAATTACAGGTTTAATTTCCTGTCGCTGGCATAATTTCCATCATCGTTTTAATTTAAACTATGAATATGTAACTTTATGGAATAATTCATGCCGGATATTTGTCAATTATTATTATAACCTGATATTCAATCCTATGAAAACACTTCGCTCCACTTTGCTGTTGTTTGCAGCAACATTGCTTTTTGGTTTATTTACAGACTGTTCTGACAGGAAGGCCATTAAGCCTCAGCCGGTTCTGGGAACAAGATCCGTGAATATCATCGAGAAAAAAGGCCTTCAGTTCAAGGACCTGAACAAAAACGGAGAACTTGATCCCTATGAAGACTGGCGTCTTCCCGATTCAAGCAGAATAGCCGACCTGCTTGGGCAAATGACACTTGAGGAAAAGGTAGGCCTCTTATTCCATCCAAACATTGCTGTCCCGGCCGATGGTGTGGTTAAATATGATTTCACCGAGGAGGAAAAAGCCGCGATGGCAAATGCAGGTAATGAAACCTATGCCGGACCAATAGGTCCTGGGGGACAGGGACCCGCGGGAGGAGGAATAGGCCAGATGAGAAGAACCGCGACTGCAAAATCGTTCATCGAGGAAAAACACTTCAGAAATATCCTCAACAATGGGGTAGCTCCTGTCAGGGAATTCGCGAGCTGGTCAAACAAAATGCAGGAGATTGCTGAAGCAACCAGACTGGGAATACCCATAATGTTCTCAACCGATCCCAGGCATGGCGCAACCCTCGGGGCACATGTCAGCGGTACACAGTATTTTTCGCAGTGGCCAAGCAAGGAAGGTCAGGTTGGTATAAGCTCTGCACATGACACTGTCATCATGAAAAAATTCGGTGAAGTGGTGGCGGAAGAATACAGGGCAGTCGGACTTCACATGATCCTTGGTCCGCAGATCGATGTAATGACGGAACCCAGATGGAGCCGGAATATGGGCTGCTTCTCGGAAGATGCAGACCTGACCGCTGAAATGCTTGCCGCCTTTATGGACGGCGCCCAGGGAAAAGACGTGGGTCCGGAAAAGATACTTGTCCATCTCAAACACTGGCCGGGAGCCGGGCCTCATAAGGACGGAACAGGTCAGTGGCTGACATACCCGGGAAATAATTTCGATTACCATCTGATACCATGGAAAAAGGGAATAGAAAAAGGCGCCCTCGCGGCAATGGGATATTACAGCGGTACATTTTATGATTCGCTCAATGTCAATTACTCCTATCATGTCTCAACGGAGATACTCTATAATCAGCTCGGATTTAAAGGCGCAATATGCACCGACTGGGGAGTTGTGGGCAGAGGTCCCCTGAAACCCAGTCTGCAGGGAAAAACCACCCTGAAGGACAATATGGAAATGATAATAAATGCCGGTGTGGACCAGATGGGAAGCGAGACAAACAATCAGCTTGTGCTTGAACTGGTTAAGGAGGGCAGGGTAAGTGAAGAAAGAATAAATCAGGCAGCGGGTCGAATCCTTCAGTGGCATTTTATACTGGGATTGTTCGAAAATCCTTATGTGGATCCCGAAGCCGCCACAAAAATAGTACGGAGTGAAAAGAACCAGAAACTGGGATATGAGGCACAGCTCAAATCAATAGTCCTGCTCGTAAATGAAGGCGTCCTCCCTGCTGCAGAAAATATTAAGATTTATGTCGAAGGGATAGATAAGGAAATCGCGGCTGGATATGCCACGGTGGTTGATGATCCCGGGAAAGCCGATCTGATCCTGATCAGGACGACCACTGAAGAGGAAAGAAGTTTTCAGGGTTTCGGAGGTGGAATGCCGGGAGCAGGTCCACGACCGGGACAGGCTAATGCACCCAGACCACAGATGAATGCCGCACAGGCTGCAGCCGCGATGAACCCCTTTGCACCAAGGGAGGTAAACATCGATTTCCCGGCAAAAAAATGGGCCAACATAAAGACTCTTGCCAGAACAGGTAAACCGGTTGTTGTTGCTTTCAATCCTACCGGTTCAAGCTGCGTGCTTCCGGCAGATCTCAGGAATGTGGCAAAAGGCGCTATCATGATTTTCGATGCGCTCGATAATGCCCTCCTGGATATTGTGTTCGGCAAGTTCAAGCCTGTGGGTAAACTCACTTTCGAAATACCTTCATCGATGGATGCAGTTAAAAAACAGCTTGAAGATCTTCCTTTCGATTCCGAAAACCCGGCCTTCAAATTCGGTGATGGCTTGTCGTACAGTGATTAATACCGACAAGCCTGAACAGCTAATAACCGGAAAGGGAACTATCTGTCTTTCAGTACCTTTCAAACAGACTATATAAAAACGGAAAGCAGCCCAGAGTCTGGGCTGCTTTCCTATATGACTTGTTTCGCCGGTCAATCGATCTCTACAAGTGTCCCCCTCAACTGAACCGGAGCCTGTCCCATCCTTCCCATAGCTCCGGCACCGGGCATGCCGGGCATCGCTTTCGGACCAATCGTGACAGAAGTTACCCCGTTCATTTCAATAAACCTGCAGACTATGGTTTGGTCTCCAAGACTTTCCTCAACAAAGCGGGTCGTGATCTCCAGGGTATTGGGATCAGTCCAGGCGAATACCGATCCTGCCTTAATTACCGGCTGCAGAACCGAATAAGCCGCATCAATCGATTTTGAAACGCTGGTTCTCGGCGGCGCCAGAAGGGAAGTTGATTTTGTATTGCTGAACTTCCAGTTTCCCGATCCGGCTTTGATCACCGAAACCTGATTGTTCCTTTTTATACCAAAACTGCATTCCCCTTCCTTAAAGGCAAAATATACCGACTGTATCTGATAGTCATTATTCTGCAGAACAAATTCCTTACCTGAAACGATGCCTGAAAACTTTGAATCCTGTACTTCTGAAACCGGAGGCTTTATTTTCAGTCCGGATTGTTTTTCAAGTAAAGTTTGATACGAAGCGGGGTTCGCAGGAAGTGCCTTGTCCGATTTTATTGCCGGGATCAGGTAGTTGTGAACAAGGTTCAGTTCCTCCTGGGTGTTCCTGGCATTTGCAGTCAGGACAACAAAAGCATCCTTGTCGGGGAACAGTAACACAAACTGGCCTGCCATCCCGTCGAGACGGACACTGTTATTCCTTCCCCGCCACATCTGATAGCAATATCCCTGCGACCAGTCATTCAGTTCCTTAGGCGTCTTACTCGAGGGATCATGGTTTTCTATTTTGAAGGAGGTAGCTTCTTTCACCCAGGCTTCCGTCAACAGCTGCTTTTTGTTCCATTTCCCGTTTTGTATCAGGAGTTGTCCGAATTTTGCCAGGTCTTCGGTACAAAGCCTTAGTCCTATCATACCCAGATTAATTCCCTGTCCGTTCTTGTCCCAGTCCATTCCCTTTATTCCCAGCGGATCGAATAATCGTGGCTTCAGGTAATCAAACAGTGTCTGGCCCGTTACCTGCTGCACTATGGCTGAAAGCATGAAGGTCGCCATATTATTGTATTTGAATACTGTGCCCGGCTTATGTTCAGGCTCGTTCCTGATGAAAGCCGTGATCCAGTCATCATCGCTGCCTCCTCCCATACCGGGTGTCTCCTGCCCCACCGACATGGTAAGAAGGTCGCGAACCGTCATTTCCTTCATATTATTTCCAATACTGTCGGGCAGTGAGTATGGAAAGAAGGAAACCACCTTGTCGCTAAGCTTAAGCCTGTTTTCCGAAACAGCCAGTCCTATTCCCGTAGCGGTGAAGGTCTTGCTGGCCGAATACAGAAGATGCTTGTAATCAGGTCCGTATGGATCCCACCATCCTTCAGCAATAACCTTTCCATGCCTTACGAACATGAAACTGTGAATCTCCTGACGGCCAGTGTCAATGGCATTCAGAAAATCAATTATACCTGCTGACGAAACACCTTCAGCCTCAGGAATGCCGCGTGGCAGCTTATCCATAAACTGTCCGGTGATATTTGTATGAAATCCTGTCAGAAACAAAAGGATGATAAATGATACTGAGATTTTTTTCATTGTTGTAGGTTTTTGAAATTATCGATTGTGGTCTTCCTGTTCATCCCGGAAACAGAATTTCATTTATTGATTCCGTTTACCGTGATTTCTGCCCAATTTAACGATTTTTGCAACAGCCGCCGTTAATCTTTTAGCTTTTTTACAAGGCTTTCTGTTCCCCTCAGACCCGGCATAATAATTCCCGTGTCATTCTTTCTGCTGAATAGCATTCTTCCCCTGATAATTCAGGATTTCTTTTTTACTTTGTATTTCAAAGTACTCTTATGAAAGTCAACAATCCTCCTGCAGACAAACTAAAGAATATCCGGAAAATATAATCAACCATAACCATCCGCGATACCGGTCGGAAACCAGCCGGTTAACGTTCGGAAACCAGCCGGCATAAGGCGGGAAATATGCAGCCATGAAAAAAGAAACAACAATCAACTGGAAAGAAGAGATAAGATCCAATCTCGGGAAGCCTGAAATCCTTGAGAAACTCTTCAGAAGTAATCCAAAAGCCTTTAAAACTGCTTTCGAGAGCTTATCGTACGATGATGACAATTCCGGGGCAATGAGGTTCTGGAAAGCCAGACTCGACTACGACGCCGGATCTGATATCCTCAAGAAAATTTCACTCAAAGAGCTTCTGATTGTTATCGGGATCTGTAGTATAACAGCCTTCCTGATAAAGCTTCCCGGAATATTTCCCTCTGTATTCTCCGATGAGATTTTCTACCAGAAAAACACTGCCATCATTGTATTCCTCGGTCTGGCCATGTACTCCCTTTGGGCAAACAGGACAAGGGAAAAGGGCAAGCTGATAATAAGCGCTGTAACATTTCTTCTGCCTGCAGTTTACATAAACCTTCTGCCTTCCGAAAACCCCGGCGATTCAGTTATTCTGACCTGGATACATCTGCCCCTGCTAATGTGGTTTGCCTGGGGTATGGCCTTCACTGATTATGACTTTAGAAACCGGTCGCGGAGAATGGATTTCATCAGGCACAACGGTGACCTGCTGATAATTTATGCCCTGATTGCAATAGCAGGTGGTATACTTACTGCCATTACCATCGGGCTTTTTGATTCCATCGGACTGTCCATAGGGGAATTCTATGCCGAGAATATCATCATTGCAGGAGCCGCATCAGCGCCCGTGGTTGCAGCTTTTATCACCGACAGCTATCCTGCACTCCTGAACAGAACAGCTCCGCTTATTGCAGGCATCTTCAGTCCACTCGTTCTTTTAACCCTTATAATATTCCTGGTTGCAATGGCCGTTGCCGGAAAGGATCCATACAACAACCGGGATTTCCTGTTGATCTTCAATGTAATGCTTCTTGGAGTAATGGCTATAATCATTTACTCCGTTTCGGGAACTCAGGCAGCAAAACCGGGAAAATTCAACAGGATCGTCCTTTTCGTGCTTTCAATTATCTCCATAGCCATAGATCTTGTTGCATTATCGGCCATATTCTACCGTTTGGGTGAATACGGACTCACTCCAAACAAACTTGCCGTACTTGCTTCGAACATACTAGTACTGGTAAATCTGATCATGATAATGACCGATCTTTTCAGGATCAATTTCAGGAACAGGGAATTCAGAATTGTGGAGAATACAGTTGCAAAGTACCTGCCGGTATATCTTGCATGGATTATTTTCGTTGTCTTTTGTTTCCCGCTTATATTCGGAATGAAATAATGCCGGGGATATTATTATCCTTCAGTGCCATCACACATGTTCGATCAGGGCGATTGACAGCCATCGGTTCAAACGACAAGCTGGGCCACAAACCTGTAAATGAAATACAGTCCTGCAACAATAAATATACCTGCAACTATCCTGTTGAACCATACCTGGAACACTTTCACCTTATTATAAAAGGCTCCTATTCCGGAAACGCTGTAGGCAATCAGCCAGGCAATTATAATGACAGGCAGTCCGGCCGACAGCGAATAGACAACAGGAAGATACAGTCCTCCTGCGCTTTTAATGCTGAGAGGGATAAGCATACCGAAAAACAGTGCAGCATTGTATGGACAGAACGACAGGGCAAACAGGAAACCAAGAATTGCAGAATCAAGTTTTTTCCCTTCCGGTTTTATCTTCTCTATCACCCGGCTGATTCTGCCTCCCCCGCTGAAGCTGACTTTGAAAACATCGAGCATAAACAGACCGACAATGATCAGGATAAGGCCTATTGCAATGTTACTGTTTGAAACAAGAAATTTCGAGACCTTGAATTTACTTGCTCCCAGAAACAGGATGAAGGCTATCAGAAAATAAGCGGCTGCATTTCCAAGGGTATAAAACAATCCGTTTATGAATACTTTCCGGGTATCCCGGATATTACGGCTGATATAGCCAACGGCGGCAATGTTCCTGGCAAACTGGCATGGACTGACGGCTGTTAAAATCCCCAGTATAAGCACATAAAAGAATGGCGCTTCGGCACTTTCAAGCAATTGCTGCAAATGCTGCATCATCACTCAAGGTTCTTTTCGATTTCAGCCTTCAGCATTTCGCGGAATTTAAGGGGAGCTGAGCCGGCATTATTCATTGCATCAACAGTCAGATCAATTACACTTCCGTCGCGGCGCACCAGCAGAAGACTTGTATAGCTTATCTGGTATTTTGCCGCGACCGCCTTGTTTTCCTTCGTGTCGATGTTGAATGATTCGTATTTTAATGATCCGTCCTCCAGCTTGTTGCTGAAATAATTATTCAGGACCCATTCCGTGTTCTCCCCAACAGCCGTGCATGCCGGACATCTGTCGTTTATGTGGAAAAAATACACATTCAGGTCAGCCTGGGGATCAGGAGTCCACTGACCTGCCGGAGCCTGCCGGCATGAAACCGCTGCTATTATCAAAAGCCCGGATGTTAAAAGATAAAAAACATCCCTGAAGCAAAGCTTTATTCTTTTTCCCATTCCAGTAGTATAAGCATACAGCCATTAGCTCCCAGGAGACTTATGGCAGGTTTCCCAAATATACACATAAAAGCTGCCGATATATCAGCTGCAGGGGCAAATAAGCATCTCAGAAAACAAGTCCCGTCAGCCAGCCCCATACAAGATATCTTGTAAACCTGCCGGCAAGCATTGACAAGGCTGTGATGAGGATATTGGCCCGCAAAAGTCCCAGACCGACTGAAAATACATCTCCGACAAAGGGGACCCAGCTGAAAAAGGCAAAAAATGCTCCCCGTTTATAAAGCCTGTCGTGCCATTTTTCAATCGATTCACGTTTCACCCGGAGGTATTTTTCTATCCACTCCCATTTCCCCAGATAACCAATGGCAAAACTGCTCATCCCTCCCAGGCAGTTTCCGGCAGTTGCAACCAGAATGGCCGACTTTATCCCGGTACCGCTTGCGATCAAAACAGATAACACAGCCTCCGAACTAAATGGAACAACTGTTGCTGCCAGGAAACTGGCAAGGAATAATCCCCAGAGATTGTATTCGAGAAGTCCTTCTGCCAATCAGGATTCTTTTTGTTCAGATGCGAACATAACTAAAACTTATTCCTCCGGAAAGGAAGATGCTGAAAAATAAATTCCTTACAGATCGGAATTCAACATCTGGGGAATTACACATTTCTTCATCTTTCAGGAATCCGGTTAATAATACAAACTCTGTTTGACAATTTTTAAGCGTTGAATTCAATAACTTATAAGGAATTTGCCATAAAAATCCCCTAAATCCTCAATGTTTTTCTTAAGCCCTCCCCCATCTCCCCTTATAAAGCAATGAGGAGAAGAAAGATGATGTAAAAATTCAATTATTGTTAATAATTGATTTTTCAGCATCTAAACATTACTTTTGGATGGAAACCGGCATCTGATCTCAATACCTGCTTGCAGACAGAGGCACTGACCTGATCAGGGATGTTTACCAATTATCACAGGGATGGATATCCAGGGGAGAAATACGTCTAAGAGAAAGGCCTGGCTTGAGAATATCGTATTGCCCGGGTTTGACGGGATTCCCATTACCGAGGTCCTGTCGTTTGTTGCTCAGGGCTTTCGCAAGGGTGTGATGGTCACAAGAGCTTCCTCAATAGCCTTTAACCTCCTTCTGGCATTGATTCCGGCTTCGATTTTCCTGTTCAGCCTTATACCATTCATTCCCATTCCCAACTTCCAGGAAGAAATGATCCGGCTCTTCGAGAATATCCTGCCGGAAAACGTGTACAGATTCCTTGAATCATCGATTGTTGACATTGTTACCAGGAAAAGTGAAGGACTTCTTATAATAATGCTGTTTGCTACAATAGTGTTCTCAACCAACGGGATACATGCCGTTATAAATGCCTTTGTGGTTTCCGCACACAGTTTCCAGACAAGATCCTGGGTTAACCAGCGCAAAATATCCCTTGTCCTGCTCCTGATAATAGTTTTCATGTTTTCACTTGCCGGCTTCATCGTGATCTTCGGAAAACAGGGACTGAACAGTCTGGTTGAACTTCATATCATTGAAAGAAACATAGTTAAATCTCTGCTTATCTTTGCAGAATGGATAATTGTCGTTTTGCTTCTTTTCCTGGCAATTTCTTTCCTCTATTATTTTGCACCTGCAAAAAAGACTGACTTCAGATTTTTCTCAGCCGGCTCCACAACAGCCACAATTCTCTTCTTACTTTCTTCGCTGGGTTTTTCGGCCTATGTAAATAATTTCGGGCTTTACAACAAGTTTTACGGTTCCCTGGGAACCCTGCTGGTCGTAATGCTCTGGCTCTATCTGAACTCGATAGCCATCCTGATAGGATTCGAACTCAATGTAAGCATAAAGCACGCTAAGGAAGAAGCTAACAGAAAAAATCAGGAAGGCTGTTCCTGAAACAATATGTTACAAAACACTTTTTCATTGTTACCCGCTTAATGCGCTTGATTCCTGCGGGATTTTTAATAACTTTCGATGATTATTAACCAAAAGCCCTTCATGATGAAACCCTCAAAAAGCAAAAACCTTTCAAGACGTAAGTTTATTGGGACTGTCGGTACGGCAACGGCTGCATTCACGATAGTTCCACGACATGTTATTGCAGGAAGCGGTCAGAAAGCTCCCAGCGATCTTATAAATGTCGCGGGTATTGGTGTCGGTGCCCAGGGGGCAGGCGATATCAGTAACATCTGTGACCCGGAAGTTCAGGTTAACAGGCCGCAGAGAACCATAACCGGACAGCCATACAGCAAGGCTGAGCTTGCCAGGATGGAAGCCGAACGTGCAGCCCGTATGGCCCAAATGCAGCAACAACAAGGTGCACCGCCACAGGCCGGAAGAGTACCCCAGCAATTCCCCGGAGGACAACCCCAGAGAAAACCCAGGAAGCTGGCAAATATTTATGCCCTTTGCGATGTTGACTCAGTATATGCCGGCTATGTATTTGCAAGATACCCCAGGGCGAAGGTATATTCCGACTGGCGCGAAATGCTCGACAAGGAACCGTCAATAGATGCGGTGCTTATTGCCACCACCGACCATAACCATGCTCCTATAGCTGCTGCATTCATGAGGCAGAAAAAGCATGTTTTCGTTGAAAAACCTATGGCCAAGACGGTATATGAATGCAGGAAGCTTGCAGAACTCGCGAAAGAATATGATATCGTTTCTCAGATGGGGAACCAGGGTCATGCGAGCGAAGGAACCAGAAGGGTTGTGGAATGGGTACGCTCAGGGGTAATCGGAAATGTGAGGGAAGTCCATATGTTTACCGACCGCCCGATAGGATTCTGGCCGCAGGGAGATATAAAAAGACCCGCCGGCGTTAAAGTGCCCAAAAACCTGAACTGGGATGTCTGGCTCGGACCTGCTCCCGAAAAACCATATAACCCTGATATTTGCCATTTCGTCTGGCGTGGATTATGGGACTATGGAACAGGAGCCATGGGCGATATGGGAGCACATATCTACGATGCTCCGCTATGGGCCCTTAATCTCGAATATCCCACGAAGATACAGGCAACTTCAACACCTTACAACAGCGAATACCTTCCCCTTGCCCAGACCGTGACATACGAATTCCCCGAAAGATTCAGCCCGGAAACCGGATACATGCCTCCGGTCAAAGTAAAATGGTGCGACGGCGGACTTCTGCCTGAACGACCTGAAAAACTCGAACCGGGACGACGGGTGGGAACAGTATTCTATGGCGACAAGGGAATTATGATGGGCGGTAGCGGTGCCATGCCGACATTGGTTCCTGCCGACCCCGATTTCAAGGGACCGGAACCATGGCTTGAAAGAACCGGCGATATCTATGAAGACTGGATCGGAGCAATTATGAACGGCAAAAAATCCAGCAACGATTTCTCATGGGCAGCCAAAGTGACTGAGGTAATGCTTCTTACCAACATCGCGATACTAACCCAGAAATCCCATACAACTCTGGAATACGACGGTAAGAATATGAAGGTTACCAACCTGCCGGAAGCCAACAACTACTTCCATTACGAATATCGTAAGGGATGGACGCTTTGATCTGATCGCTGAAATACATTTTATGTATTTTCTGCCGGAGGTCAGCATATGACTGATCCGATGCAGGGTCAATGATTCTATGCGTCGGAATCATATATCTGTTATTTGTTTAACAAAGCAATTACGTTTTTATACCATTTTATATTATGAAGTATTGTAAAGATCATGTTCCCGCGTCTTCCGGACGCAGAGACTTCCTCAAAACCGCCGGTGCCGGTGTTCTTGGAATTGCCGGAATGGGTATTATTCCATCATCTGCAGCTGCTGCCGAAACGAAACAAAAGGTACGCTCCAGGAACGAAAGACTGAAGCAAATGGCCTCAAATTCCTACGCGGTAAACCAGCTGTTTAAAAGAAGAACCGTCCAGGGAAGACCGGAAAGACCGGAAACCGCCGAGCTTAAAAAGAAATACGGCGAGATCACTCTTCTCGACTTCCCCCAGTTCACAAAGGACACATACCCCGGTGTGATTGCAATGGATTTCTGGTCGTCATTGTTCGGTGACGTAACTGATGAAACGATGTATACCAGGGTTGAAAGAGACGGACAGACACGAGTGGGAGAATTCGATCCCTCAACCACCTCGGCAAAACGCTACCTGGAAAAACTCGCTTCCAAAATTGCCTCAACAGGCACAAAGGCGATTCATATTTCCAACAATGCCCCGAGAAATATAGCAGATCTCGATGACGAACTGAGAAAGGAAGGCATCAGAGTGGCAAAAGTATGGCTCGACGCGGCTAAAATGATAGGAGCCCAGTCAATGAGAGTCAATACCGGCGGACCACAGATCATTCCTGCATCCGTAATACAGGGAGGATATCCCCAGAATGTCGAAATAGTGCCCTATCTAAAACAAGCCATCGAGTCATTCAAGGAAATGGCTGAATACGGAGAAAAAACCGGAGTTAAAGTGACAATCGAAAATCACTGGGGACTGGCTGCCAATCCGATAAACATCAGGATAATACTGAATGAAGTCAACAGTCCGTTCTGCGAAGCTTCTCCCGATTTCTGCAACTGGGAACATGAATACATGCTCTATCACGGCCTCGAAGTGCTTGTCCCGATGGCCACAACAATGATACATGCTAAACGCTGGACAAGATTCCCGGATGTGGATATCAAAAGATGTGTTGATGTTCTCAATAAAGCCGGCTACAAGGGCTATATATCCGTCGAGTATGAGGCAGGCGGCGATCCCGTGGAGGGAACCCTGAAACTCATGGATGACGTCGTGGCAGCACTGGTTTAAACCATCATTTCACTGTCCGCGAACTTAATATAACAGACTGCTCAGGATTCATTGCCTCAGACTTGCTGATACTGAGGCAATGAATCTTCTAATTCCGGATGCACACTGCAGCTTTTTCCTCCCGGATTGTTAATACAATTAATGATCTGTGAATATTTTTTATCTGTGAAATAACTTGCTGAAGCTACCTTTAGGGCGTTTTATGCAACAAAGGTTTTATGAGAAGGATACGCTTGAAAAAAGAATACAGATTAAAGGTGTGGGGATTCTTTTTTGTCGTTTTTAGCTTGTGTTTCATTTTCATACCTCAACCTAACAGGGCCTTCATGCTTAACTATTTCAGCAGGAAGTGCATAAACCACCAGCAGATATACAGTAAAAAACTGACTGACAGGATCCCTGATTATTCGGCACAGGCCAGGCTTAGCGGAATCACTGCCTGTTCCGACGAGAAGGATCTGGCCCTTAAGCTTATATCAGGCCAGCTTGTTAAAGTCAGGGGAGGAAGGAAATACCGGATCGAAAACATGAAGCACAGCTACCCCTATCTGACCCGTGACAGCAGAAGACTCCTTAATGAAATCGGAAGGAGATTCAGGAACAAGATAAACAGGGAAGGATTCAAGGGATCGAAATTTATCATCACTTCAATGACCAGGACTTCAGAAAACATCAAGGGACTGGGAAAAACCAACATCAATGCCTCTGAGAATAGTCCGCACCTCAACGGAAATGCCTTTGACATCTCCTACGCCCGATTCTCAATAAGGAAATATCATGTAACCGAATGCGACAAGTGGTATCTGAAAGAAGCTCTTGCCGAGGTAATTCACGAGCTCAGAAAAGAAAAGAAATGCTGGGCAACATACGAGAAACAACAGGGTTGTTTCCATGTTGTGTCAAGAGTGCAGTAATTCACAGCCCCTATCGCACCTTTTCCCATAAATCCGGTTCAGATCTGTAATTTCCGGTTAGCTCCTATCGCGGTCCGATAAGATGGAATAAAATGTAGGAAACCAGAAGGGTAAAGATAATATTGAATCCCTGCCCTATCAGAAAGCTGTAAAAAGGCTTTTTGCTGTCCATTGCCCTGAGGTCGGAAAAACGGGTTTCAAGGCCTATGCTGATAAAGGCCAGGTTAAACCAGAAAGTGCTGTACGACTTGACAACCTTGCCTGATGTCTCAGCTGTCTCAGGACTCAACAGGAAAGAAAAAATTAATGATGCCATTATAAATCCCAGAACGAATTTCGGAAAGCGTTCCCATATTATCGATACTGATACTTTCGTTCCATTTGTTGCCGATTTGTCGCGGTAGGCCCAGAAAACCGAAATGGCAAATGCTGCCAGACCCAAAAGAACATTCTGCGAGAACTTGACTATGGTGGCATATTTTAGTCCTGTTTCACCGGCTATGGTACCGGCAACCACAACGGCTCCGGTGGTGTCGATCGTTCCTCCAAGCCATGCCCCGGTAACTATCTCGGACAGACCCATCCATTTTGCAATTATCGGCAATAGTATCATCATCGGGATTGCAACAATCATCACAACAGAGATAATGAATGAAAGCTTCTTCTTATCCCCGTTGATGGCCCCGGCAGTAACTATTGCCGCCGATACCCCGCAAATGGATACAGCACTGGCAAGCATGGTCGAATATTCATCGTCGATCTTCATCCTGCGTGAAATCCAGAAGGTGAAATACCAGACCGATATAACCACTATCACTGCCTGAAGCAGGCCAAAGCTGCCGGCTTTCATAATATCATTAAACAATATAGTGGCTCCAAGAAGGACAAGACCTATTTTCACATAGAGCTCTGTCTGAACCCCCGCCCGTAACCATGAAGGAATCCTGAACAGATTACCTATTAAAAGGCCAAGAAGGAGAGAGAAAAAAACGGTTTCCAGACCCAGGTTTTTGAAAGCTGCAAAGGACGAGAGAAACTGTGCCAGAAAGGCCAGCAGACACACTGCAACAAAGCCCGTGAGAAAATTCTTCAATGAATCGCCGCTAAGGTAAAGCCCTATGGCTGAGAAGATACCGAAGATCAGCAGGGTGGAAATGATTGCTGTCAGAAGCTTGGACGATCCGAATATTTCAGTTATCGCGCCAATATTATTCCATCCTGCGCTTCCCCCGAACGAAGGAGTACTTATGGCCTGGCCGAACAGTACCACTAATACAATGATTCCGAAACCTATGGCCACTGAAGCCCAGTCCTGCCCAATCAACAGTCTTCCACGTTTATGGACACTCTTAACTTCTTCACTCATAATCAATGTTTTAATATCAGGTTTAGATGGCAGAAGCCTTATTGCTATATGCTTACGCAAATATTAAAACTGTAATCAACTTTTATGGTGGTATTTACTCTTATTTTTAGTCCGAATGTAATTTTAATTCTAAAGTGATGCCTTACACGCCATAACGTGAGGTAAAACAGGGTGCAGGGCACAGGGCACAGGGCACAGGGCACAGGGCACAGGGCGCAGAGCACAGGGCACAGGGCACAGAGCACAGGGCGCAGGGCACAGAGCGCAGGGCACGGGGCACAGGGCGCAGGATGCAGTAAAGAATAAAGAAAACTGACAGGCGGGTATGTTTATTTTTAACTGAACAAAAAAGATTATAAAAACGGGGATGAATAATAGAATTCATTCCCCGTTTTATATCAAATGGCTGTAATTACTTCAGGCAGAAACCTCTGACTGAATAAAGCCTATTTTACAAATTTGGCATTTTTCAGATATTCGGCACTGAGCCTGATGCCCTCGAGCGATTCTTTAAGCATGTCAGCCTGAGACTGTTGAGGCCTCTGTCCGAAACCGGCGCCGGCCTGCTGACCCTGTGGCGGACCCTGCCTTTGTCCGGCCTGACCCTGGGGAGCTCCCTGCGGCGGTCCCTGCTGAGCACCACTCATCCTCTGCTTCATCATCTCCATCATGGCAATCGACTGCTTTCTCTGTTCATCGGTCATCTTGGCTTCCATCTCAACAAACCAGTCCTTGTGCCCGTTCTTGTAAAACTGTTTGAATATGGCCTTGTAATCTATCTTGCCGCTCTCTCCGATAACGTAGTCATCCTTAATATGAAGTACGCTGAAGCGGTCGGGGTATTTCTTCAGGTAAGTAACGGGATCCATCCCTCCTACCGTTATCCAGTAAACATCCATCTGGAAAAAGACCTTGTCGGGATCGGTGTTCTGAATAAGAAAATCCTCGAATGTCAGGCTGGTACCCGGTACTATGGCGAATTCCATACTATGGTTGTGATATCCGAATTTCAGTCCCCTCTTGCCGGCTTCAGCCCCGATAAGGTTCATCAGGTTGCATTCAGCCTTGAGCGCATCAACGTCGGATGACCAGGTATTCATGGGGAACACAACATATTTGCAGCCCATAATCTTATGATCGTCGAACAGTTTTCCCCAGGCTTCAAGTGTACCGGGAATATCCTTCACATCAAATTTTGCCCTGGCATGACTTGAGATTATGTCGAGTCCGTATTTCTCGGCAAGCGCCGCGTAATCAGCAGGCGAGTAGCCTGCCACGGTACCTTTTCCGGCATTGTAGTTTGAGATCTCCATTACCGTGTAACCATAATCGGCCAATGCCTTAAGCGACCCTTCAATATCCGATTCAAGCCCCTTGACAGAATAGGTTGCTATTCCTATCTGTTTCTTTTTAGCCTTCGGAGCAGCTTCAAGCGATGCAAAGGGAATCAGCGCCGCCATAACAAGCACACAAATTATCAACGATATCTTTTTCATGATTTTAAGAATTGGTATTAAATTTTGCGACTACTCTAATTAAATATGACATTTGAAACTCCTCATATATTCCGGTGAAATGCAGAATTATTCAAGAGTCAGAATTACTCATTTTCCCATCAAATATATTCCTTTTGTACTGCTTTTCAAAGCATATCCGGATGTCGCCGTCTTTGACAACGACCGATGGAAGCCTTGTATGCAGCTTCGCGGTAATCGCGGTCGGTTATGAAAAGCCCCATCTCAGTTTCTATCTGAACCGTTATAACAGTGTGTTCAGCAGCATCCATTTCGTGGATATGCTTCATTAAAGTCCGGAAAGCCCTCGCATCAGCCAGCATCGATTCCCTACTGAATACAGAAAGCATTTTGACGACATACCATCGCTGTTCAATGCTCTTGGAAATCTTTCCTGGTCGTTCTTTACGAAGCCCCGCGAGAATACATCAGCTAACCATGCAGATCGTGTACAAAGTAAAAAAAATATATAGATCATGCAATATTTCATCAGATGGATATAATCAACCGATAAATAATCTTAATTTAGAACCTTAAAAATCCGAAAAGTTGAATTTTATTCAATCACACGATACCAGACAGTATATGGAAAACAGTTATTCAAAGGCGCAACTTACTTGGCTGATCATACTTCGGCTGTTTATTGCATGGAACATACTCTTCGAGGGAATGGTCAAGGTATTGAACCCAAACTGGACTGCCAAAAGCTATCTGCTTGACTCGCAGGGACCATTCAGCTCTTTTTTCATAAATATGGCAGGTAATGAAGAACTGATGAGATACGTTGATTTTCTTAATGAATGGGGTCTGGTGCTCGTGGGGCTCGGATTGTTCATAGGATGTTTCACACGTCTGGCATGCATCGGCGGCATGATACTTCTGTTACTTTATACGATGTCGCATCCCTCCTTTATCGGAGCCACATATATGATGCCCTTTGAGGGAACTTACTTTCTTATCGACAAAAACCTGGTGGAATTTGCCGGATTGGGTGTTCTTTTTGTCTTTCCCTCAGCAAGGGTGATTGGTATCGACCGATGGCTGATCAGAGTTCTGCCTGAAGGTTTCAGGAAATTCGTCATCTAACAATTGAAAAAGAAAGTTCAGATATGACTTCAGAAAACGATAAAAAGACAGGCAAGGCCTCAAAGACAGGCCGCCGCGATGTTATTAAAACACTGGCCACTGTACCTCTTCTTGGGGCTGTAGCTTACGGCCTGATTAAAGCCAGGAAAACTGCTTTCCTCAACAGGGATATCTCCGACGTTTTCCAGATAAGCAGCAAAGAAGCGGTATTCCTCAAACCTGTCCCTGACGGTAAGCAGATCCGCCTTGGAATTATCGGCTTCGGAATAAGGGGGAAACAACTTATGAGAGCCCTCGGTTTCGCTGAACCTTCATATATAGACACCCTTATCAAGGCAAAGCAGGATAATCCCGATGATACCCGCCTTGACATTTTCCTCGAGCAGGACAACCTGAATGTTGTGGTAAACGGTGTTTGCGATATTTTCGACATTTACAGTGAGGCTGCCAGGATTACCGGATCCAATATCAACAGGGAAGGGACGGGCGGCAGTTTCGGACCATCTCCTAAAGTATATAGAAACTACAGGGAAATGCTCGCGGCGGACGATATTGATGCAATTATCATAGCTACCCCTGACCACTGGCATGGGACAATGACCATCGATGCGACCAGGGCAGGAAAACATGTTTACTGTGAAAAACCAATGACATGGACCGTCCCTGAGACTTACCTGGTCCGACAGGCTGTCAGGGAATCGGGTATCGTATTCCAGCTGGGACACCAGGGCCGCCAGACAGCCTGCTACCAGAAAGCGGAAGAGATAATCGGGAACGGTCTGCTCGGGCACGTCAATCTGATAGAGGTATGTACAAACAGGAACACGCCAAACGGCGCCTGGGTGTATGATATCATCGAGGGGGCAAATCCTCAGACCATCGACTGGAAACAGTTCGAGGGCGAACCGGAAAGGATCAGTGAATATCTCGACTATATGAAATCGTCAGGACTTGAAAAGTTTGTCGGACCTGATGAGAGAGATAAATTCAGCCTGGAAAGATTTTTCCGCTGGCGCTGCTGGTGGGATTACAGCACCGGATTGTCCGGTGATCTTCTTACACACGAATATGATGCGGTTAACCAAATAATGCATGTCGGGATTCCCGATTCCGCCACTTCATCGGGAGGTGTCTATTTCTTCAAAGACGGCCGGACAGTTCCCGATGTTCTGCAAACTACCTTTGAATGGCCATCGAGGAATATGACAATGCTCTATAGTGCAACACTGGCAAGCTCCCGGAACAGGGGCAAAGTATTCATGGGACACGATGCCTCAATGGAGGTATCAAATATTCTACAGATCACTGCCGACCGAAATTCCGACCGGTACGCGGAAAAGATAAAACAGGGCGTAATCCCTACTGACACACCTTTCTTCACATATGTTCCAGGCCAGAGCAAGGTCGATGCAGTTACATCAGCCACCGAACTCTACTTTGCCCAGCGCGGACTGCTCTATACCTATGTCGGCGGCAAGCGCTACGACACAACTCATCTACACATGAGGGAATGGCTTGAATGTATACGGCAGAACCAGACCCCATCGTGTAACATTGATGAGGCATTCCAGGAGGCAATGACCGCTCACATGGGAACAAGGGCCTTCCTTGAGGGCCGGACAATGTACTGGGACAAAGACAAGGAAGAGATAAGCAGAGGTTAGAAAGATCTGGTTTATACCGGAACTGCTTAATAACATATTCTAAAAGCAAATATTCCACCTGAATTTTCAGATTCAGATCAGCAATGTTAATTTTACATGTGAAACCCTGACATGTATGGGCTGGCGTTTAATGGTATAGTTTTTGATCTCTTTACTTGTCTGTTCATTACCTAAACAATGACATGTATCTGAAAACAAAGTGTTAAGGCAGAATTAAAAATATTTGCTATGAATTCATCACCTGAAAAAACAAGTCCGAAGGGCAGCAATTTCCTTCGTCCGGTAATGCTGCTCCTGCTTTGGATTATTATTCCGGGTGTTGTTGCAGAAGCTCAGTACTTTGGAAGAAATAAACCCAGCTACCGGAAATTTGAATTCGATGTCGTTCAAACCCCAAACTTTGAACTCTACCATTACATGAAGAATGATTCGCTGCTGAAGTCAATCTCATGTTGGAGCGAAAACTGGTACAGCATGCATCAGACTATATTCAGGGATACCTTCCTAACAAGGAACCCTCTCATATTCTACACCACCCATGCCGATTTCCAGCAGACAAACACCATAAGCAGCCTTATTGGCACCGGGACCGGAGGAGTTACGGAAAGCCTGAAAAACAGGGTTATTATGCCTGTTGCCTCATCACTTGCACAGACCGATCACACGCTGGGACACGAGCTTGTTCATGCCTTTCAGTACAACCTTTTCCTCAACCCCGACACGATGAGGAAGCTATCGATCAACAATGTCCCTCTCTGGATGATTGAAGGCATGGCGGAATATCTTTCCATTGGAAGTGTCGACCCCAATACCTCGATATGGATGAGGGATGCCATCCTGAGCAATGACTTCCCTACACTCAAACAACTATCGACCGATTCAAGATATTTCCCCTACCGCTGGGGTCAGTCTTTCTGGGCAATGGCGGGAAAAACCTGGGGAGATACGATAATAATGCCCCTTTTGAAAAAAACTGCCGAGCTGGGAGTCAATGAAGCTGTAAAAAAAGTTCTCGGCTACGAGGAAAGTACAATCTCAGCTTTATGGAGACTTGCCTCCGAGGAACACTATAAAAAATACCTTGAGGGGAAAAGCGACAGTCCTGTCGGAAGGATGGTAGTTTCAAAAGCAAATGCAGGTGAAACAAACATCTCTCCTTCAATAAGCTCCGACGGAAAATACCTCGCTTTTTTCTCCGAAAAGGATCTTTTCACCCTCGATCTCTTCCTTGCCGATGCGAGAACCGGAAAGATTATAAAGAAACTTTCGAGTGTGGTAAGGGATAATGAAATAGATGATTTCAATTTCATTGAATCGGCAGGAACATGGTCGCCCGACGACAAAAAGTTTGCATTTGTCGTTTTCAGCAAGGGGGTAAACAAACTCGCGATTCTCGACGTGGCACGGTCAAAAATAACAAGGGAATACCGGATACCGGGAGTTCAGTCCTTCTCGAACCCTGCATGGTCGCCCGATGGCAGGAAGATAGTCGTAACCGGACAGGTGGACGGGATCAGCGATCTCTACCTGTTCGACCTGAATACATTCGAAGCAGAGCGGCTGACCGGCGATTTTGCATCCAACATTCATCCTGCATGGTCGCCCGACGGGAGATACATCGTATACTCACAGGAACGGATAAATGATGTCCCCGGAAAAAAGAAGTTCAGCTTCGACATCGCGATTTACGACCTGGAGAAGAAAACCACCGAAGTAATCGACCTGTTCGGCGATGCTTTCAACCTGAATCCCTGTTTCTCGCCCGACGGGAAAGGGATTTTCTTCCTCTCAGATGCTGACGGTTTCAGAAATTTATATAAATACGAACTGGAAAGCGAACGGGTATACCGTCTCACTGATTATGCCAGAGGCATCAGCGGGATAACAGCCTATTCGCCTGCCATCAGCGTTCCGTCGGGAGGTAAGCTGATCGCCTACAACTACTACAGAAAAACTTATTACGAGATATGGACAGCCGAAGAAAGTCAGTTTGACAGGATCGAGGTCGACCGTAACTTTACCGACATGAGCGCGGCCACTCTTCCTCCACTGAAGCATGCCGCCGCGAACATAGTGGACAAAGGGCTTTTCAACAGAGCGGAAATGCCTAAACTGGAAGTCGATTCGATGAAAATTATACCCTACAAATCGCGCTTCAAGCTCGATTACATTTCCAACAGCGCAAGCGTAGGCGTATCAACCGGGATCTACAGGAACGGGATGGCCGGCAGTGTCAACGCGATCTTCAGCGACATGGTAGGAAATAATCAGCTCTTCACCTCCCTTAACCTTAACGGAGAAATATATGATTTCGGAGGACAGGTCGCGTTCATCAACCAGAAGAGCAAGGTAAAATGGGGCGGAGCTGTCTCCCACATACCATACCTTATGGGAGGGATGAACCTGGTCCTGGATACCATCCCGTATAAAGACAGTCAACTCCCGGTCTACAATTTCATGGTCAACTTCATCAGGATGTTCGCGGATAATATTTCATTGTTCGCTTCATATCCCCTTTCGCAGACCAGAAGGTTTGAATCGCAGGCTTCATCATCGTGGTACTATTACAGGTTCGACAGATACAATTATTATTATACCCTGGATCAGATTCCCATCGGCGGAAATAAAGAGAAGTTGAAAGCCCCGAAGGGAGATAACTTCCAGCAGATATCACTCGCGTACGTGGAAGACAATTCCTATTTCGGCATGACAGCGCCCATGCAGGGCCACAGGGCAAGGCTCCAGCTTGAAAAATACTTTGGAGCGGCAAACATATTTACAACCCTGGCCGATTACAGGAAATACTTTTATGCCCGGCCTGCCACCTTTGCCCTGAGGTTCTACAACTACGGCATGTTCGGGAAAGATGCAAAAGACGGGGTTATAATGCCATTTTACCTGGGATATCCATGGATTATAAGAGGTTATGAAGATATAAGATACGACCGCTCTGCAGCCGAAGATAACAGGTTCGACATATCGTGGCTCTCGGGAACAAGGATAGTGGTAGGAAATGCCGAACTACGGTTCCCATTCTCGGGTCCCGAAAGGCTGGCTCTTATCAAATCGAAATTCTTCCTCGCCGACATTAACCTGTTTGTCGATGCAGGACTGGCATGGAGTGAAGGAACAAAGGTGTCATTTAATCTGAAGCCTGAAACCTTGAATCTGAGTAACATTCAGGAAATGCCGGAAAAGAAGAATGAAAGCTCGCCAATAATAAGCACCGGTGCTTCCGTAAGGGTTAACGTGATGGGTTATCTCATCCTTGAACCTTATGTTGCTGTACCTTTTCAGAACGGAGGATTTAAAAATATCCAGTTCGGTCTGAACTTCACTCCGGGCTGGTAACTAGTTGCGGTACGCGGCCATTTTTTACTATCTTGCAGAGCTTTTATTTAACATTGTAATCGACTATTGAAAATGCACGAAAGTTTTACCGAATGGATTGATAATCTGGTTCCCTGGCTTCTTCATCATGGGCTAAGAATAGTGTTTATCGGGGTGCTGGCATACCTGCTTAACAGAATACTGGGAAGAATAATAGTCAGGACTGTAAGGATCGCGGAGGTAAGAGATGAAGATACGTCGATCGAAGCAGAAAAGAAGCGGGAGGATACCCTTATCCATATTTTCAGGGGCGCCCTCAGGGTAGTCCTCATAGTCCTGGCAATATTGATGATACTGCAGGAATTTGGCATGAAAATAGGACCTATTCTTGCAGGTGCCGGAATTGTAGGGGTTGCAGTCGGTTTCGGCGGACAATACCTGATAAAGGATGTCATAACCGGCCTGTTCATGATTCTCGAAAACCAATACCGGATAGGTGATGTAGTTAAAATAGACGGCACTGAAGGCACTGTTCAGGACATAACCCTCAGAAAGACTACTTTACGGGATTTGGATGGCACTGTTCATCATATTAATCACGGATCCATTGTCCTGGTCTCAAATCTCTCGAAAGACTTTGCCAGGGTTAATCTTGAAGTCTGCGTTGACTACAGCACCAATCTCGAACATCTTATCGATGTGGTCGACAGGACAGGCAGGGAACTTGCTGAAGACCCGAACTTCAAGGATTCCATTATCACTCCCCCTAAATTCCTCAGGGTGCAGAATTTTGCCGACCATGGCATTGTCATTAAAATCCTTGGCGACACCAAACCGCTTAAGCAGTGGGAAATAACAGGAGAACTAAGAAAAAGACTCAAGATAGCATTCGACAGGGAAGGTATTGAAATACCATTGCCGCAAACTGTAATACACCAGGCTGAATAATCTGAGGATAGTTCCGTCAACTGCTGATCTTTGTAATTGCTTCCTTAAGAAGCCTGTCAATACTTACAAAGCGATAACCTCTGACTTTCAGCTCCTTCACGAGTCCGGGAAGCAGAAGATAGAATTTGTCAGTCCGGCGGGGATCCGTACCGGCATGAACAAGAAGGATAAATCCGTTCAATCCGGTTCCGGAACTGCTTTCATACGACAGAATCGAATTCAGAATTGTCCTGCTGTCAACATAAGCAGAACCCATCTCCGGATGCGTGTAATCGGCATTGCTCCTTGTGCCGGGCGTGAAATTTATAAGCTGAAGCCCATATTCCCCGGTCCATGAGGCAATGGTATCATTATACCACTCATACGGAGGAAGGAAATAAGGCGCCTCTTCCTTACTGATACCGTGTTTCTGTAATTCGTCATATGAGGCTTCAAGGTCATTAAGAAATTCCTCACGGCTAACAAGAAGACTGTCTCTTTTCACCCAGTCGCAATACAGGAGATGATTGTCGGAGTGCGAGCCAAGGTAATTTCCGCCTGCAACCAGCAATCTTATCCATGGTTCAAATTCCCTGTTCCTGTAAAACTTCCCCGTGAAAAAAAAAGATGCTTTGATATCTTCTTCATCCAACAACCCCGAGATGGACTCAAGTCCGTCACCGAATTCATCACCCGTGAAAACAAGGGCAATCTCCTTTACCGATGTATCTCCCCTGATTATTGCACCATGACTGAAGGTATAGCGGGTATCATTTTCCGAACAGGCCGAAAAAACTGTCAGTAAGAGTGCTGTAATTAATATTGTCAGTTGCCTGGACATCAACCTGGTATTTTCAGTTTATCATGCGCTCTGATACCCGGGTTCATATAAGGGCACCATTCATACAGACCTTTTGCACTTTGAAATCATCATCAAAAACAACAAGATCAGCTCTGTATCCGGGTTCAATGCTGCCCCTGCCGGCAATTCTCATTACCCTGGCCGGATAAAGCGTTGCCATCCTAAGGGCCTCTTCAAGTGGTATGGACACATGTTTTACGCAATTTTCCACTGCTTTCATCATGGTAAGAGCCGATCCTGAAAGGGTACCGTCAGGAAGTGTGAATCTGTCTTCCCTCCTGATGTGCATATAGGCTTCCTTCCGGTTTTCCTCCACTGCATCGGAAATAAGGAAAAGCCTGTTGCCCAGGAGCTTCTTGGCTATGGATACCATGTTGTAATCAACATGTATTCCATCGGCAATAATGCTTGCAAAAACCCCGGGGGTCTGGAACACTGCTGCCGCCAGACCGGGATTCCTGTGATGAAGCGGCGACATTGCATTGTACAAATGGGTTGTTGTCCTTATTCCATTCCTGAATCCTTCCACTGCTTCATTAAAGGTGGCATTGCTGTGACCTGCTGCAACCACTATTCCGTGATTATTCAACAGTTCAATGACCTCAGGGCTGCAGAGTTCCGGTGCCAGCGTCATCATTCCGATGACACCTGCTGCCTGAGAGACAATGGCTTCGACATCCTCCTTGACCGGAGGCCTGATATATTCCATGATATGAGCACCTCTGCGCAGCGGATTAATGAAGGGCCCTTCTATATGCAATCCGAGAAGGGCCGGATGCGGATTCTCAGCCACAACTTTAATGACCTGCCTGTAAACTTCCATTGAATTGGTCGGGATCGCGATCAGAAAACCTGTTGTTCCCGTACGGACAATAGCGCGTGTTATGGCAGCCAGAGCTTCAGGTGTTGGATCAGAGGAAAAGAGATATCCGCAACCACCGGCAATCTGAAGATCGATGAATCCTGCCGACAGATGGTTCCCTCCGCAGTCGATTATTTCACATTCCGTGGGGATAGAAAAGGGCTCTGTGATGGAATCGATTTTATTACCTCTGACTATCAGCACCTTCCCTTCTATCGTTTCAGTACCTGTGAATATCCTGGCATTTGTAAAAGCAAGTGACATATGTTTTCAACTATTCAAAATATTTTCAATAACCAATTAGTTAATGTTCATTCTGCTATTTTCTGACTTCACTTCCCAGGAAATAAATCTCCAGCCCCAGCGGGCTCCTTCCCCCTATATTTGGGGGAAGCCCCGATAGCTATCGGGAGGGAAGGTGGTCTGAATTACAATAATTGAAGCTTATCTCATCAGTGTGATAAGCAACTTTATTATTTGACTTCCAATTCCGTATATACTGCCGGCACGTTCCATCCCGACACTTTAAGCACGGGCGCAGCACCTGAAAGCTTTGCCCGCGGGCAGCTAAGCGTAAGCTCGGTTGCCTCTCCCGGTGCAAGCGTGAAATAAGACTGCGACCAGAATGAAGGCAGTATCTCCTCTCCGTCTGTAAGCGCCTGGGGCCTGATGAAAAAGGCGATCCCTTCCTGATTGTTCCTGACGCGGATCTTCCAGCTAAAATCGCTTCCTTCAGCTTCTGCCTTCAGCACTGTTGTTTCCACTCCCGAGGCAGCCATATCATCAAGCGCCTTGTATTCCCCTGATGGCGATATCCAGTATGTATTGTGTGAAACAATGTTTCCGGCCCTGTCACTCAGGTTCAGGATAACAAAAGAGATTCCACCTGCTTCCTTCAACACCTTGTCAAGTTCAATGGATTCCTTTACATCCGTGGGGCCGAGATCAATTCCGGCCTTTCCGGTAAACAGTTTTTTGGAATCAATCGAATAAACATCAGCCTGCACGGTCAGTTCTGCAAGGTCCCTGTACGATCTGTTAAGCACAGTCACCTTGTTATTAAGAAGGTTAAGCTGAACATGAACCGGCTCGCATGCATTCTGCATGAAGTAGTAGCCGGCGTTCGGCATCAGGAACCAGTCATACACCTGCCATACAAGGCTCGGGAAGGCTGCATTCAGCTTCCAGAGCATAACGCCACCGATATCATTCAGTTTATGTCCGGCTGCCTCGAAGATTCCCTGGTATCCGACTGCATTCATCAGCTGCATCTTATCGCAGAACTGCTCCATGCTTTCAGCTTCCCCGTGCCGCTTTATCATGTCGCGGTAATAATGATCCCAGCGCCCGTTACCGGTACACACATCATGATAACCCCAGGTGTTGTTGAGAGGATAAGGCAGGGTCCTGTCCCAAATCAGGTCGGGTATTATCCTCGGCAATATATTGTAAGGCTGCATGGATGGCAGTCCGGTTTCATCCTTGAACACCCAGTCCCTGGCCGACACCGATCTCTTGTAGGTGCTTACCGGATCCTGCCAGGTATAAGGCCCGCCGCTGTAAACACCGCTGGGATTATTATCGGGCCATGAGGCCGGCCAGCCATCGGGCAACTTTGCAAAACCCGAAGAACTCGGGATAAAAGGCCGGGTGCCGTCGAGCGAAATTATACTGTTTCTCATGAAATCATAAAGCTCCCTCCTGGCATGGCCTTCATTGCCTCCGGTCCAAACAAGAAGGCTCGGGTGATTCCTTATCCTCAGAATGGTACTTTCGACATTCCGCTTAAACACTTCTGTCTCGAAAGGCCAATCGGGCGAGCCCTTGAACTCTCCCTGAGTATCGCCGGTAATCCAGAAATCGGACCATACAAGCAATCCGTACCTGTCGGCCGCGTCAAAAAACTCATCGCGGGGAGTGACTCCGCCTCCCCATATTCTTACCAGATTTATGTTTGCATTCCTGCAGAGCCTCAACTCATAATCATACCTCAGCGAATCGCGGTTAAGCATGAAATCGGGAACCCAGGCTCCCCCGGTAAGATGAATTCTCCTGCCGTTCACATAGAAATCGCGTCTCCAGTTGCCGTTTATTTCAACCGACTTTGACGAAACCGTCCTTACACCGAAGAGGAAAGTAGTATCATCCAAAACACCCGCCTGCCCGGTATAGCTCAGGTTTATCCTGTACAGGTTCGGCTTGCCGTAACCGTTGGGCCACCATACTGCCGGTTTGCTGAAAGTAAGCTCCCTGGTGTTATCAGGATTCAGTTCCAATGTTTCGGATGCATTGGCTTTCACTGACACATTCCTGGAAAACTGAACCGGTCGTCCGCTGAAATTCTCAGGAGAAATAGTCACCGTAAGTTTTCCCTTTTCACTGGAAGCAGTATGGTTGAAAAGAGTCAGTCCAAGTGAGATTTTCGCGACCGATGTATCCCGTTCTTCCGGAAATGTAGTTGTGATCTTAGTATTTCCGATGGTAACACCGCCCGTTGTCCGGAGATATACCGGCAGCCAGATTCCCATGTTGCGGTCACGCACCGGAGGAACCCAGTCCCACCCTACCGAACAGAGCATGGTTACATTCTTTCCTATGTCGCCAGTCGGACCACCATTGGGGTAAAAATCATCAAATGCCTTCAGCTGCTCAGTGGCCGGCGTCCCCGGATAATCAAGGGGATATATTTTTACGGCAAGGGCATTGGACTCTCCCGGCTTTATGAACCTGCTTACATCAAGGCTGTATTGTGCGAACATCCCGGCCATATCAGTGGAATCAGCCACCCGGGAACCATTGACCCATACCGCTGCACGGTAATTTATACCCTTGAATATCAACTGAAAATGACGTCCCTTATCAAGGGCCGGCACATGAAATTCGGTTCGGTACCAGTAGGGTTTCTTCCATGGATTGGGATCATTGGGCAGAAAACTGAATCTTTCGAGATCGTATTGCTTGTTGAACTCATCCGATGCATCGGGTATCAGCATATTGTTCAGCCCCATGTTCGGGTCGGGGTAAACACCGTTGGCAACCAGGGCCGAAAGAACCGTAGAAGGAACCTTTACAGGGTACCAGTAGTCCTTTGAAATGTAGCCCGGAAGGGATATCTCCTCCCCTCCTGCATTTATGACCGCCGAAGATTGAAGTTCAAAATCCGTAAGCTTAACCTGCTTTACCTTCCCGGCCTGTGAATGGACAAGGGGCTGGCTGATCAGTAATATTAAAGCTACCAATCTAATCTTTTGCATCTTACTCTGTTTAAGCATATTGTTATTTATTTAACAGAACCTGGGAATATAAAACAATGAAGGTAGTCAATTATTCCGAAAGCCTTTCTTCAGGTTTTTCATCTGTCGGAATGAACTGTGGATCAGGCTTTTCATCTTCCGTTATCAACAGTGCTTCAGGTTTTTCTCCTCGGCTCACCATATTCCCGACAGTCATCAGAATAATGGTCATAAGTATTACAATAGTTATTACCTCCTCATTTAAAAATGGAATTCTCGATACCTGAGGAATACTGATGAAAAGAAGAATGGTAATCAGTCCCCTGGGGCCGAAATATACCAGCGGGACGGGATTCATCCTGAGAATAAACTTGAAAAACAAGTACCTGAGCAAGAATATTCCAAGGGTTATGGCACTTGCTATCAATAAGTTGTCCCATTGTAGCAAACCTTCCACCTTCACATAGAAACCAAAGATTATGAAGAATAAGGATCGTACGAGAAATGTGAGTTCTATGAGAATGGTTTTGAATGACTTGATATCGGTTCGGAATTTTTCAAAATTAACGTACTTTTTAAGGAAATCACGTTCAAGCAGGTGATTGTTCGAAAGGGTAAGCCCGAATATCATGACAAGAAGAAGAGCAGGAAGTACCAACATTTTGGCCAGAGTATAAATCAGCACAATTGAGGTTATAATGAGAACGTAGTTCACATGGTAGGAGATCTTGTGAAGAAGGGCGGCAAGTATAAGTGTGGTAACAACCCCCAGCACTATGGTTATCAAACTTTTAAAACCAAGAGCCATAATACTGTCGCCGATGGGACCATCTCCCAGCAATATGAAGTCGAAAAATATTATACCGAAAATATCCGAAAATGAACTCTCATAAACAACAAACTCTTTTTCTGAGGGTTTGAGAAGCGATGCGGCAGGGATGGCAACAGCGCTGCTTATTATTCCAAGCGGCATCGCGTTAAGTACTGAATCCCTGAATGAATACCCGAAGAATTTGGTCAGCATGAACGTAAGGATAGCCGTGAAAAGCAGGAACAAAAAGAATGCTGCCGTAATTGATTTCAATATAATGCCTTTCTTGCTTTTCTCGAGCTTCAGATCCAGACTTGCTTCCAGAACTATCAAAATCAGTCCGATGGTTCCGATTACGGGAAGCACCGGCTGAAGATTCGGGATACTGATGGGCAGGTGCCTGAGAACGAGCTGAAGCACAATACCCATGAATATCAGAAGTATTACCGAAGGGATCCTGGAATATTTACCCGATATATCGAAAATGTAGGCAAGAACGACAATAATGCACAGGGCCAGAATGATGTAATTTGTCATGACTTATCAGATTGATGGTATTAACTTTCTATGAATCTCTTTATATCAAGGATGCGGCCGGCCACAACAAGGATGTCCTTTTCGCAAAGCGGGGCAAGCGGATCAAACGACATATTGACCTTGTAGTCCCTTTTGAACAAGGATGTCAGAACACCGTCTTTGGGAGGATTTTTAATGGCAATAAGCCTTAGATGGAATCTTTCCCCGATATTTATGGTTTCGGGAGCATGACCGATATATTTGGACGGGACCAGGATCTCAGCCACTGCATACTCTTCGTTGAGTTCTATAACTCTCCGGGTATTCTTCATCTGAAGCATCGACGCGAGGTGAGATGCAGAATCCTCAAGCGGCATTACCACCTCATCTATCCCTATCTGATTCAGTATGCTCTGATGAGTCTGATGAATAGCCCTGCCAATTATGCGCTTCACCTTCAGATTTTTCAGTATGGATGCTGCCAGTATGGAAGAACCGACGTCCTCGCCTATAGCCACAATTACCGCATCTGCATCATCGAGGGGCAGGCTCCTGACAGCATTCACATTGGTAGCATCCATCTTCATCACCGTGGTGACGCTATCTTTCAGTTCATCAAGTCTTTCAGGATGATTATCCACTCCTATCACCTCATGGCCCATACTGGTGAGCCTGGAGGCCAGATTTGATCCGAAGTAGCCCAGACCAATTACAATGTACTTCATATTTTGTCAGTTTATAACAATATCAATTTCAGGGTATCTTGAATACCTTCTTCCATGGGCGGTAAATATTCCTGCAAGAAGTGTCAGCGGACCTATCCTTCCTATGAACATCATAAAAACTATGATCAACTTACCGGCAGCCGTAAATGTTGAGGGATCGGCCAGGCTCAATCCCGTTGTGCTATATGCTGCAACTGTTTCAAAAAGAAGATGAACCGGATTCCTGCCAGGCTCCGCCACCATCAGGCCCAAGAATCCGGCCGTCAGAAATATCAGGGAGAAAAAAATTATGGCCAGAACCCTCCTGATTGTATCATTGCTTATCTCCCTGTTGTTCACCCTGAGGTACTCTCTTCCCCTGATATAACTCCATGACGACATCAACGCTATGGCGAAAGTTGTGGTTTTGATACCTCCTCCCGTTGAACCCGGAGAAGAACCGATCCACATCAACATCATCATCATAAAAACAGTGGGATAGCTCCAGAGAGATACATTCATGCTGCTGAATCCCGACGATCTCGCGCTTACGCTCCCAAAAAAGGCGTCCACCAGTTTTATCCCGGTATCTTTACCGCTAAGGCTTCCATTTTGTTCAAATAACAGGAATAGCCCCATCCCGGCCAGTATAAGAATCACGGTGGTTGCAATCACTATCCTTACCGGAATGTTACGCTGTTCCGGCCTTATGGGCTTCTGCCTCCTTCTGATCTTTCTTAAAACAACCTGGAACAGATACCTGGCATAGCGATATACAAAAAGAAGCACAGGGAATCCTATTCCGCCGAGTATGACAAGTATGGATATTATTATTTTCAGAGAAGCGTTCCGGTTGATGCCCTCTGTTGCCAACCCGTCGGATAGAGTTGAGAACCCGGCATTGCAGAAAGCTGACACCGAGTGAAAGACGGAAAAGAAAATCCTGTCGGCCGCATCATGTTCAAGTACCCCGTATATAAGAAGCGATCCGGCAGCTTCAGTGAGCAAAGTAATAAGGAATATCCTGGCAAGTATATTATAAAAGTTTCCCATCGACTCGGATGAAAAAAGCTCCGTCAGGAGAATTCCGTCGCGGAAGGATGAACTGGAAGTAAAGATGTAACTGAAGAAAACAGTGAATGTCATTATTCCCAGACCGCCAAGCTGGATAAGGATAAGGATAATAATCTGGCCCATCATTGTGAAGGATGTTGCCGTATCAGTGACTTGCAGACCGGTAACACACACTGCGCTCACTGATGTAAAAAGGGCATCGAGGAAGGAAACATTCTGGTAATTGGCTTTCGGAAGCATCAGAAAACCTGTTCCTATGAATATTATAATCAGAAATATAATGGAAAAAACCATTGCCGGCTGGATCTTCACCGTACTAATCCTCCTGAGAAGTTTCGACATTCTCAAAATAGTCATCAGAAAGAGGGCGATGATGATGGGAACCGTTCCATGGAAGTGGGTCCATATTGAAGATGGCTTTTCCGGCGTTATGAAGTTGGCAATGAAAACTGCCGTACACAGCAGGAACACAATCGCCCTGAAAACCGGCGAGCCATTGAATATCCTGCGCGGTGCCAGCAATTCAGGAATGTATTTCGCGAAATAAATCAGCACGAAGAGTATCCTGAAAGCAGCCCTGATTCCTGTCAGGCTTTCCTCTGAGACAATGAAGCCCACATATAAAAGAAAACCTATCAGGAAAAGGGATATGGATATGACAAGAACAAAGCGGCAGAGATCTTCAAGCCACCTGAGCATTGATTTGTATTTATCGCCTGCTACGAAAAGCAGCTTAAAGATTCTTTCCCGGAAACTCAGCCTTGTCCTCTTTCCTGTCATGATGCACCTGCTGGTACATTAATGTTTTAAAGCGGAAATATATTGAATAATCCGCTTTTGCAAGTCATCTGTTTTCTTTTTTTTTACGGCGGATATGCACGGATGGAGAAGCATGCAGACGTTCTGCCTGCTTCTGTATTAACTGAAACGATGCCGGTGAAAACGGTTACTTTCTGATTAGAAGCCAGGTGTCGGAGTATGAAGGGAATTTTGAACGTATCCTTCCGATCTCGTTTCTTGCAGAAATAATGTCATCGGTTGCCATAACTGAAACCCTGTACAATCCTGCTTCATTCTTCAGAAGCTCTGAAACAAATCCGTCCTTTCCAACCAGAGCCTGATGCTCCCTGGCATTATCAGGATCTCTGAAGCTTCCGATTATGACGAAGTATTTTCCCGGCGAAGGCTCAATGTCCCCATCGGGAACCAGCGTCTCCTCAACCTCCTTTATGGGTGCGGGAATGGGAGTTGCAGGCATAAGCACCGTAGCTTTGATGGAGGTCCCTTCCGGTTCCTTTTCGGTTTTTCTGCTGCCGAACAGGCTTGTCTTGCTTACATCGCAGGAAGCAGCAGTGAATATCACTGCCACAAAAAGAAAAATCACTCTTCTCATTTTCCGTTGTTTTTCCTGACGCAAAGGTGCAAAATTATCCCTGAACCTGCAAAGAACAGCTGAACACTAACTGATAATTATTGCTATATTGCGCCCCAATTTATCTATGCGGATGTGTTTTTAAGTTCTTCACGGATGACTTTCCCGGATAAACACCGCTCAAACTGTCCACATTAAAAACAAAGAAAATGTTCAGGATCAGAAAAATATTCAATCCATTTCTTGATGGCAACAGGCCGGTTATTTACAGAGTCAGGGAAATCATGAAACTGCAGTTCCCTGCTGTTTCTGAAAATCAAATCGAAAATATCTTTCTACAGATGGCAAACCCCGTGGAAAAGAAATTCCAGACATCCCTTTTGATTGCTGACGATTATAAAGGAAACATAAGGGGTTTTGCCATCCTGATGTACATGTCGGACCTGAAATTATGTTACCTTGATTATCTGGCCGTTACACCCGGAAGACCAACATCGGGTGTTGGCGGATCACTTTATGAGAGACTGAGAGAAGAGGCTTTATCCCTGGGTACAATAGGGATATTCTTTGAATGCCTTCCTGATGACCCGGAGTTGTGCAAAGACAAGACACTTATCGGGCAGAATGCAGAAAGGCTCGCGTTCTATGAACGCTACGGCGCCTTCCCGATTATTAACACAAAATATGAAACACCCGTAAAACCCGAAGACGACTGTCCTCCCTACCTGGTATACGACGATCTTGGCTCAGGACGACCTCTCAGGGCAAATGAGCTTAAGAAGATAATAAGGGCTATACTGAAACGAAAATACGGGGATTATTGCCCCATGGAATACATAAGAATGGTAGTCTCAAGCGTAAAGGAAGACCCTGTAAAACTCCGGCCTGCACGATATATTAAAAAACACCGGCCCGAAAAACAAAAAGCTGAAAGCAACAGGTTCAAAATAAAACTATTCGTAAACGCCAGGCATCAGATTCACCACGTGAGGGAAGTCGGATACGTGGAATCCCCTGTAAGAGTCAAAAGCATCCTCAGGGAAATAAACAAACTGGGATATGTTTCAGAGGAAAAGGTTGAAGAATATCCCGACAAGTTCATTTATGATGTACATGACCGCGGCTATGTAAAATACTTTAAGACGGTCTGTATGTCAATCGGACCTGACCGTTCGGTCTATCCTTATGTCTTCCCCATCCGCAATGTTGCACGGCCGCCAAAAGAACTGTCGGTCAGGGCAGGTTACTATTGCATTGACACTTTTACCCCGCTTAATATAAATGCATACAAGGCAGCAAGATGGGGAGTGAACTGCGCGCTGACTGCCGCTGACTCCATCCTGGAAGGAAACCGGATAGCTTATGTCCTGACAAGACCTCCCGGACATCATGCGGAACGCTTCGTTTTCGGCGGTTTCTGCTATTTCAACAACGCGGCCATCGCGGCAAACTACCTTAGCAGGTATGGCAGAGTCGCAATACTTGATATGGATTATCACCACGGGAACGGACAACAGCAGATCTTCTACGACAGATCCGACGTGCTTACAGTCTCGATCCACGGCCATCCTTCATTTGCCTATCCGTATTTCTCAGGCTTCACCGAAGAGAAGGGAAACGGTGAAGGCACCGGGTATAATTTCAACTTCCCCCTGAAGGAGGTTATCAACGGTGAGGAATACAGGGAAACTCTTAGCCATGCCCTGAAAATCATAAGAAGATTCAAACCCGACTATCTGATCATCTGCCTGGGTCTTGACACATCCAAAGGAGACCCGACAGGTACCTGGCTGCTGTCGCCGGAAGATTTCCTGAAAAACGGCAGAATGGCAGGAACTATGAAATTACCGATTCTCGTGATCCAGGAGGGAGGCTACAAGAACAGACACCTTGGTATTAACGCCCGCTGGTTTTTGAAGGGACTTTATGAAGAACACTTTAAACAATTAGCAATTAGCAATGAACAATGAGCAATTAACAATTAGTGATTGATGAGGAAATTGCTGAATATATGAGACTTGGGCCTTTAGGCATCAAACCGTGTGGCGCCAGATCAAGACTTGCTCGAACGCTGAACCCTGAACGGCTGGCTTCCATTGTATTTCGCTTTATTTCAGATACTTCTTTATGTTGTACAGCTTGTTCAGGGCCTCTATCGGTGTGAGGTTTTCGATGTCCAGATCGAGTATCTCGTCTCTTATCTGTTTCAGAACGGGGTCGTCGAGCTGGAAAAAGCTCAGCTGGTATCCTTCCCTTTGACTGGCCAGTCCGGCAATGGGCTTGGTAAGCTCCTGCCTTTCATGACTTTGCTCAAGCTCCTTAAGTATGTCACTTGCACGCGACACGACGCTCCGGGGCATACCTGCCATCCTGGCAACATGGATCCCGAAACTATGTTCACTGCCCCCACGTTTAAGCTTCCTCAGAAAAATTATTTTATTGTTGAATTCCCTTATCGAAATATTATAATTCCTAACCCTGGGAAATGAGTTTTCCATCTCATTCAGCTCATGATAATGGGTGGCAAACAGCGTCTTTGCCCTGTGCCTGTTCTCATGAAGATATTCAACCATGGCCCAGGCAATCGATATTCCGTCGTAAGTGCTTGTTCCCCGGCCGATCTCGTCGAGAAGGACCAGGCTCCTGTCGGAAAGGTTATTCAGTATGCTGGCCGTCTCGTTCATCTCAACCATGAAAGTCGACTCGCCAAGGCTAATGTTATCGGATGCCCCAACCCTGGTGAAGATCTTGTCGACAATGCCGATGTTTGCTTCCCTGGCCGGAACAAAACAGCCTGTCTGGGCCATAAGCACCGACAGGGCAGTCTGACGCAAAAGAGCCGACTTACCCGACATGTTCGGACCCGTCAGTATTATTATCTGCTGGTCGTCGGAATCGAGAAAGAGATCGTTCGGCACGTACGATTCCCCGGGAGGAAGCTGCTTTTCTATCACAGGATGACGTCCGTCCTTGATATCAAGCCTGAAAGAATCATCCATAACAGGCCTGACATAATCATTCTCCTTCGATACCACGGCGAAGGAATAAAGACAGTCGAGCCTGGCTATCAGCGACGAATTCAGCTGGATGGGTGGAATATATTCCACTATTGACTGGACAAGATCGTTGAACAACTTCGTCTCGAGTGCAATGATCTTCTCCTCGGCGCCCAGTATTTTCTCCTCGTATTCCTTGAGTTCGGCCGTGATGTAGCGTTCGGCACTCACCAGGGTCTGCTTTCGTATCCACTCCGGGGGAACCTTGTCCTTATGAGTGTTCCTTACTTCAATATAATACCCGAACACGTTGTTGAAACTCACCTTGAGCGAGCTGATGCCCGTCCTTTGTATTTCCCTCGATTGCAGCTCATTGAGATAATCTTTGCCGCTGTAGAGTATTATCCTGAGTTCATCAAGCTCATCGGAAACTCCTTCTGCAATCACCTTCCCCCTGATAAGCTGGGCGGGAGGATCGCTGTTAAGTCCCCTTTCTATCCTGTCGGCTATTGTCTGGCAGGGATTAAGCTGTTCCCCAAGTATCTTAAGAGGACCGCATCCGCTTTTGTCACATATCTCCCTTATCGGGACGACTGCCCTCAGGGCTCTCTTCAGCTGAAGCACTTCCCGGGGATTCACCCTGCCGACAGCCACCTTTGAGACCAGTCTCTCAAGATCGCCCACCTGCTGTAGCAGTACGGCAATTTCGTGCATTACATCCACTGACGACATAAGATATTCCACTATATCGTGCCTGTCAGCTATAGGCTGAATGTCTTTCAGCGGAAGCGAAACCCACCTCTTCAGCATCCTCCCTCCCATCGGCGAAATGGTGCGGTCGATCACATCAATAAAAGTACGGGCACCTTCATACGGTGTATGGAACAGCTCAAGGTTCCTAATGGTGAACTTGTCGAGCCACACGTACCTGTCCTCATCTATCCTCGACAGATTTGTGATGTGTCCCAGCTGAGAGTGCTGGGTAATATCGAGGTAGTGCAGCACAGCGCCTGCCGCGATAACCGCCAGCGCCAGGTTCTGTACTCCGAATCCCTTGAGCGAGGTGGTCTCGAACTGCTTCAGGAGCCTGTCGCTTGCCGCTTCCGGGGTGAAGATCCAGTCGTCGAGCCTGAAGGTATAGAATTTTGTTCCGAAGTTCTCAGTGAAGAGCTCTTTCTTCCTCTTCTCATAAAGAACCTCCTTGGGCTGAAAGTTACTCAGCAACTGGTCGATATATTCAAAGCTGCCTTCAGCTGCAAGAAACTCGCCCGTTGAGATATCGAGAAAAGCGACCCCTGCAGCTTTCTTGTCGATGTGGACAGCAGCCAGAAAGTTATTTTCCTTGTGGGTAAGGACGTTATCATCAAGCGAAACTCCCGGTGTCACGAGCTCGGTAATCCCCCGCTTTACTATTTTCTTTGCCAGTTTAGGATCCTCAAGCTGTTCGCATATCGCCACCCTCTGCCCTGCCCTGACCAGCCTTGGAAGATAGATGTCGAGGGCATGATAGGGAAATCCCGCCAGCTCAACAGAAGAGGCGGCACCGTTTGCCCTCCTGGTGAGGGTGATGCCCAGGATTTCGGAGGTCTTTATGGCATCCGCACCGAAGGTCTCATAAAAATCGCCGACCCTGAAAAGCAGAATAGCATCAGGATGCTTCGCCTTGATGTTATAGTACTGCTTCATCAGCGGTGTCTCGGCATATTTTTGCTTGTTGGCCATGGGGAAAAGCAGGAAACATTTCAGTAATTGATCATCAACAAAGATAATTTTTTTTGCCAAGGCACCGGATAAAAAGCCTCCCTTCAGGTAACAATTATCATTGTTCTGTTTCACTTGTTTTCGTAACTTGTAAGGATTATAAACGAATATCATAACGGAAATGAAAAAAGTCCTTATCCTGGGAGCAGGATTGGTTGTAAAGCCGATGGTGGAATTCCTGCTGAGTAATAATTATGCCGTAAAGATTGCCACCACCACAAAAGAAAAAGCCGACAGGATGATAAAGGGTCATCCCAACGGGTCGTCGTTGAGATGGTCATCTGATGAGACCGAAGTGCTGGACGAACTTGTACGTCAGCATGATATAGTGGTTTCATTCCTTCCTTACAGGTATCATGCAGTTGCCGCCCGTGCATGTATAAAATCAGGAAAGCCTCTTGTAACCACGTCCTATGTGCAACCCGAGATTAAGGCTCTCGAAGAGGCTGCAAAGAAGTCGGGAACGCTTCTTCTCAATGAGATAGGACTTGATCCCGGAATCGATCATATGACTGCAAAGAAGGTAATCGACCATATTCACTCCAAAGGCGGCAAGGTTGAGAAGTTCTGGTCGCTCTGCGGCGCCCTGCCAGCACCCGAGGATGCCGATAACCCCATGAAATACAAATTTTCATGGAGCCCCAAAGGGGTGGTTCTCGCAAGCCGGAACAGCGCTCTGTATCTTAAAAACGGAGAGAAAGTAAACATTGAATCCATCGACCTTTTCAAAAACAGGTTCTCATACGATTTCCCGGGAGTCGGTGAAATGGAGGTTTATCCAAACAGGGATTCTATAAGCTACATGGATATTTACGGTATCCCTGAAGTATCCACAATATACCGCGGAACATTCAGGTTCAGGGGTTGGTGCGAAACACTCGATGTGATGAAGGCGCTTAACATGTTAGACGACACCATTGTTAATTACACCGGAAAGGACTACGCCGGGTTCCTTTCCGAAAGGTCGGGACTGGAGGCTGCCAACCTTCGTGAAAACTTAGCCCTCAAACTAGGCATCCCCGTTTCGTCCGTTGCACTCGACTCACTCGAATGGCTGGGATTCTTCAGCAATGAAAAACTCGAATACACTAAGACCTCACCTTTCGAGATAACTGCCGGAAGAATGATCAGCAAGATGATGATGTCGGAAAAGGACCGCGACATGGTGGTAATGCAGCATGTCTTCCTCGCTTCATACCCCGGCGGCAAAAAGGAGGTGATAAAATCATCCATGCTCGATTTCGGATCACCCGAAACGAACACGGCAATAGCCAGAACAGTGGCCCTCCCCGCTTCGGTGGCAGTGGTGATGATACTTGAAAAGAAAATAAACCTGACAGGTGTTTACAGGCCGGTAGTTCCGGAGATTTATAATCCGGTCATCAGCGAACTCCGTAAACTCGGCATAGAAATGAAGGAGGAATACGGCCTGCCGGAATCGGAACTCATTGATATGTAGTTTACTATGTGGCTTTTGCCCTGAACAACATCTCTGTGCAAGCATCAGGGCAATAAGGCCGGTGCCGGTACCGATATCAAGTATTCTTCTCCTTCCTGCCGTGTCGGCAATGGCCCCGAGAAGCACTCCGTCGGTGCCAACCCTGAAGGCCGACTTTCCCTGCCATACGGTAAACTGTTTAAACTGAAAGTAATCCCGGCTCATCGGCAAAAAGTGATATGACTGCCCTTACATTCCATTGCAGCCAATTTCGATATTAATCCGATGAAAACCATTAAATGGAATTAATTTTTTATCTTAAGCCGTTAAAGCAAACTGACCGTCCGCGACAGGCTGCATTCAACAGTCCCTCACGGAATCAGCTTTGTTACAGGGTCTTCACCCGGAAACAGTTATGCCTCTTATTCACATTGAATAGAAAAAACAGTAAAAATAATAGCAATCAAAAAATCATTAGGTATATGAAGATCATTAAACACATTACTCTGTCACTTTTTGCTCTGTGCACTTTTCTGACAGCCTCTGCCATTGATGACGTCAGACTTCTCAGGTTCCCTGACATCAACAATGACCTGATAGCATTTGTATATGCAGGAGATATCTGGACCGTAAGCTCCTCGGGTGGCGAAGCCCGCCGTTTGACTTCCCATGAAGGACTCGAGCTCTTTCCGAAAATCTCGCCCGACGGCAAGTGGATAGCCTTTTCGGGTGAATATTCAGGAACCCGCCAGATTTTCGTGATCCCTTCAAACGGAGGAGTCCCGAGGCAGCTCACCTGGTACAACTCCGTCGGTGTAATGCCTCCAAGGGGAGGCTGGGACAATGCGGTGCTCGACTGGACACCCGACAGCAAACAGATACTTATTCGTTCGGCCCGTACTGAATTCGGAGAACGCCAGGGAAAGTATTTCCTGGTAAGCCTCGACGGTAAATTTGAAAAAGCTCTTCAGATTGTAAACGGAGGATTCGGAGTGCTGTCGCCCGATGGATCCAAAATGGTGTTTACCCCGGTCGACCGTGAGTTCAGGAACTGGAAAAGATACAAAGGCGGAAGGGCAACCAACCTATGGATCTATGACCTTAAAGCAAACACCTCGGAACAGATAACCGACTTCGAAGGAACCGACCAGCTCCCGACATGGTCAGGTGATAATATTTTCTATGCTTCCGACCGCGATCTGAGACTAAACATCTGGAAATACAATACGCTTACAAAGGAAAACTCGCAGATTACCCGACATACGGATTTCGACGTCATGTGGCCGTCAGGCAACGGCGACCAGCTGGTTTATGAGAACGGCGGTTATATCTACAGGCTTAACCTGCAGTCGGGTCAATCGGAAAGAGTGAAAGTGAATATCAATTTCGACAACCCCAACCTGATTCCGTATTATAAGAATGTGAAAGATGACATTCACAGCGGAGCCATATCTCCCACAGGCAAAAGAGCTCTCTTTGATGCCCGGGGAGACATCTTCTCAGTTCCCGCCGAAAACGGGATTACCGAAAACCTTACCGAAACCCAGGGTATACGTGAGATCTTCCCGGCCTGGTCGCCCGACGGAAAATATATATCATACTACTCCGACAAGACAGGCGAATATGAACTATGGATCATCGAAAACAAAAAGGGAGCTGAAGCCAGGCAGGTTACCTTCAATTCATCAGCCTGGATGTATCAGCCCCTGTGGTCGCCTGACAGCCGATACCTTCTATTCTTCGACAGGACAATGAAGCTTAAGCTCATCGAAGCTGCAACGGGAAAAATAACTGAAGTCGACAAGGCCACTGCAAGCGAGATAAGAAGCTACGACTTTTCTCCCGACTCACGCTGGATAACCTATACAAAAGAGGGAGATAACGAAAAATCAGCCATCTGGGTTTACGACATCCCGGCCGGCACACTGCATCAGCTTACCGATGGTACTTTCGCTGACAACAGCCCTGTATTCAGTCTCGACGGCAATTATATCTTCTTCGCCTCAGACCGCGATTTCAACCTGACATTTTCAAGTTACGACTTCGACTATATATACACCAGGGCAACACGTCTTTATGCCCTGGCGCTTACCGCGAAAAGCCCGAAGATATTCAAGGATAAGAATGATGTGGAACCGGTCAGGGAAGAAAAGTCCGCGGAAGCTGCTTCAACGACAGCCAAATCAAAAAAGGCAAAAACAACAGCTGAAGAAAAACCTGCTGAAGAAAAGGCAGTTAAGGTGGAAATTGATTTCAATGGGATCAACAACCGTGTCACGGCGCTTCCCGGTGAAGCAGGCGATTACAGGATTGCAGGCGCTGCCGAAGGTGGACTGATCTTCATAAGCGGCGGAAAGCTGATGAAGTATAACATAGAGGAAGAGAAGAATGAAGAAATCCTCGACCGTGCACAGTCTGTATCGATTTCAGCCGACGGAAAAATGGGAATGTACCGGTCGGGACCCGATTATGGAATAATAAAACTCACTCCCGGCCAGAAAGCCGGAGCCGGCAAACTGAACCTCGACGGGCTTGAAATGAAACTGGATCCACAGAAAGAGTGGAATCAGATTTACACCGATGCCTGGAGAATATTCCGTGATTTCTTCTACGTGAACAATCTGCACGGAGTCGACTGGCCCGAAATGAAAACACGATACAGTGCACTGCTTCCCTCGGTAAGCCACAGGGCCGACCTCGACTATATACTTAATGAGATAATGGCTGAAAGCAATGCAGGCCACAGCTATGTCGACTGGGGAGATTTCCCGAATGTAAAAAGAGTCGAGAACGGGCTTCTCGGAGCCGAGCTGACTGCCGACGAAGCATCGGGAAGATTCAAAATCTCAAAAATATTCCAGGGCGAAAACTGGAATGATGCCCGGCGGTCGCCGCTTACCGAAATGGGTGTCGATGTAAAAGAAGGTGATTACCTTATAAGCATCGACGGAAAGGATGTTACGACTTCTGTAAATCCATATATCTTCCTTGAAAACAAGGCAGAAAAACCTGTTGAGATAAAAGTCAATTCCAAACCATCCGCGGACGGGGCCCGGACATACACAATAAAACCTGTCCGAAGTGAACTGGAACTCAGATACTTCAACTGGGTGAACGAACGTAGGGCAATGGTCGACAAGCTTTCCGGAGGAAGGATAGGCTACATTCATGTGCCCAACACATCCACCGACGGGAACAAGGAACTGTTCCACGGAATGTACACCTACTGGAACAAGGAGGCCCTTATTATTGATGAACGCTATAACGGAGGAGGTTACATCCCCGACAGGATGGCTGACCTTCTCGACCGACACACATTGACATACTGGCATCAGAACGGACTGCAGCCCGGAAAATCGCCGGCCATTGCACACGACGGCCCCAAGGCGATGCTGATAAACGGCTATTCAGCATCAGGTGGCGACGCCTTCCCATACTTCTTCAAAAAACTCGGACTTGGTAAACTCATAGGCACCCGCACATGGGGAGGACTTGTCGGAATTTCCGGAAATGCAAGACTTGTTGACGGTGGTTATATTTCAGTGCCGCGCTTCGGTATATTCGACAAGGATGAAGGATGGATCATCGAAGGCGTGGGAGTATCCCCCGATATCGAGGTGGTTGACCGCCCCGAACAACTTGCAAAGGGAAGCGATCCATGTATTGAAAAGGCAGTAGAGGTACTTCTCAGGGAACTCGGCGAAAAACCAGTGAAGAAAGTCACGGCACCGGCTCCCCCCGACCGTTCGAAATGGCATGAGGATTTCTAGAAATCCCTGACGGAGAGTACTGTATTTTATATTGTACATTTTTTGACTGAGCAGTGAAAAAGATCATTCACCTGTCTGACCTGCATGTCGGACACAAGGAGTGTGGTGACAGGTTCCGCCTTATTATCGATTCCATTTCAAAAAGCTGCCTGCCATCGTCAGATTATGTCGTCGTGATCACTGGAGATATTGCGGACAACGCCTTTCGGGAAGAACAGAATGAAGAAGCTGCCGCTTCAATCGGAATGCTTGAAGAACAGGGATACCGAGTACTTCCGGTACCCGGAAATCACGACTATGGAACAGGTATAATGGCCAATAGGAAGTTCGTCGGACTTTTCAAGCAAAGGTACTATGGGAACAAAAGAATATCCTACCCAAAGCTTGACATTATAGACGATTTTGCCTTTATCGGCCTCGATTCGACCGCCGGTGAACTAAACTGGAACGACCGCTATTTTTCTGAAGGTGAACTCGGTAAAGCACAACTCAACAGGCTGAAGAGAATACTGCTAAGGCCGGAAGTCGCCCCCCGGAAGAAGATAGTGTACCTCCACCATCATCCTTTCGATTTCAAGCTTGCAATGCAGCTGAAGGACAGTGAGGAACTAAAGGAAATAATCAGCAACCGGGTAGAGATGCTTCTTTTCGGACACTACCACCGCGATAAGGAAACGGCGTCGAAAATAAACCACGGGACCTGGGGAATTCCTCGTTGCTACAATGCCGGATCATCAACCCACAAAAACGGTGAAACCGGATTCCAGTGGATCATCGATACCGAAAATGACAATCCATCGGCTGACTTCGATGCCGGGTTCATTTAATAGCTGTTTCAACAGCCCTGTAATAAACATATAATAAAAAATGGCGATTAGGATACTCCATACATCTGACCTCCACATCGGGAAAAGGCTCTATGAAAAGGAACTGGCTGAAGACCATCAGCTTTTCTTCGGATGGCTTATCCCTCTCATTGAAACTGAGAAGATTGATGCCCTTATAATTCCGGGCGACATTTTCGATGTTGCAAACCCTTCGAGCGAATCGAGGAAGGTGTATTATGAACTGCTGGTCAGGTTGTCGAGACTGAAATGCAAGGTTATAATAGCCGGTGGTAACCACGATTCCCCTTCAATGCTTGAGGCTCCCGGGGAACTCCTCAGGGAACTCGATATCCACGTCACGGGAGGCCTGCCTGAAAATCCCGCCGACATGCTTGTCGAGGTAAGGGACCGGGAGGGTAAAACCGGACTGGTAATAGCATCTGTCCCCTTTATCCGCGATGCCGACCTGCGACGCTATGCCTCAGATGAAAGCTATGAGGACAGGCTCGAAAGTACAAGGGCAGGTATTATCAGGGTCTACTCAGAGCTCGCGGTCCTTTGTGAAAATAGCTATCCCGGGATACCGGCCCTTGCCATGGGCCATTTTTTTGTAAGCGGAGGCAGTATTTCGGAAAGTGAAAGGGATATTCAGGTAGGGAACCTGGCAGCAGTTGAGTCCTCCCGGCTGCCCTCGCGCTTTTCATTCTATGCCCTTGGACACCTCCATAATCCACAATCGCCCGGCGAAAACAGCAAAATAATCTACAGCGGATCGCCACTGGCCCTGTCCTTCAGTGAAAGGGACAATGCCAACCGGGTAATAATCTATCAATTCGAGGGGGAAGAAACATCTTTCAGATCAATTCCTGTTCCTCCTTCCAGAAAACTGATAAAAATCTCAGGAACAATCAGCGACATCAGGAAACAGCTTGTCAATATAAGGGCAGATGAATTGCCCCTGACCACGCTGCTTGAACTTGATGCCACCGAGGAAAACGAGGACCCCTCAAAAAGAATTGAACTCGAAACCCTGGTAAGCGAATACGATGAGGAAAAAATTGAGATCATTAAAAGCAGGATTAGTTTTCGGAACAGGACGGCAGGAACGGCTGAGCTTTATGACACCGGCACCGGAATCGAAGAACTCAAACCCACCGAAGTGTTTGAAAGAAGAATTGAAAACGACAAGCTCGAAGAAAACACAGCCGGAATGCTAAGGGAAGCTTTTGCAGAACTGCTTGAGGAAGTACTACATAAACAGATGGAGTAGCCCATGAAAATCCTGAAGATAAGATTTGAGAATATCAACTCCCTGAAAAGAGTGCATGAAATAGATTTCAGCAGCGAGCCCCTGGCTTCTGCAGGGCTGTTCGCAATTACCGGAGCTACCGGAACAGGAAAAACCACCATACTCGATGTAATCACACTTGCTCTCTTCAACAGAATACCAAGGGTTGATGAAAGGGTATCAAAGGGACTCATCGAGAGAACCGGGCTGATAATGACCCGCAACATGAACAGCTGTTTTGCAGAAACATGCTTCGAGTGCAAAAATGGGATTTTCACATCCCGGTGGAGCATTTCGCGGACACGCACCGGGTCGCTCAGGGATTACGAACTGGAATTGTACGACGGCAACGGAACACTGCTCGATCTCAAAAAAACCGAGGTCCCGGCTGAGAATGAAAGGAATATAGGCCTGAATTTTGATCAGTTCGTAAAGGCAATAATACTCGCCCAGGGCGATTTCTCAGCTTTCCTGAAGGCAAAAGGCGATGAAAGAGGAAAGCTGCTTGAACAGATAACCGGAAGCTGGATATACAGGGAACTGGGTAAAGCCGCCTTCTACAGGAACAAACTCTACGGACAGGAACTTGAGCTTCTCCTGGCAAGGGAAAAGGACCTCAGAAACAGACTGATGGATGATGATTCCTTCAAGAGGCTCCTGACTGAACTCGAAGAATGCGAAAAAACAAGGGCCAGACACCAGGAGAGGATACAGACGCTGAAAAACCAGAAAATCCTTAAGGAAAATATCAGTAAGCTGGCTTCAGACCTGGAACAAAAGATAAACAGGGAAAAGGAAATTACATCGGAACAGAATGAGTTTATCCGACTTAACGGAGAACGACTGGCGAAACATCGCGGGCTGATGCCTTTCTCAAGAAAACTCTGGAACCTGCAGGCACTGGAGAAAAATATTAACGACCTGAGCGAAAAACAGAGGAAAACGACTCAGGATCTGATTGTATGCAAAAACAGGGATGATGAGATCAGAGATGAAGTAAGGCGTTTGACCCGAAGCTCCGCTGAAGTAATTAGCGCTCTGGATGAATTTGAAAAGAAAGTGCTCGATATTGAAAGGGAAAAAGCCGGGAAGGATGTTCTGGCCGAAGGAAGCAAAAAAGAGATTGCCAGGATCTGCAATGAACTGAAAATCAAGCCCGATTTTTCCGATCCCGGCATGATGGAGGCAAATGTACTCGGGCTTCTTTCGAAAAAGGAGTCATCAACAGCAATCCTGAAAGCAAAGATCGATCCGGAGCTGCTTGAATCGCCTGAACAGGGCCTCAGATCCCTCAAATCGTATCGCGAGGACGCCGATAATTACAGGACCGAAAAAATGCAGCTCGACAATATTGAACAAAGGCTTGAAAAAGACAAAAAGGAACTTGATGAAGCGCTGAAAACCATCGGTGAACTTCCGGGGAAGATCGCAAAGGCACTGGAAGATAAGGAAAAAGCTGAACTCGTTCATGATAACCTGTTAAAGGAAAAGAGAATACGTGAACTGTCAGCAAGCCTGGAGGAACACAGGCAGCGGCTTGAGGATGGAAAACCCTGCCCTCTCTGCGGTTCAACAACTCATCCGTACAGACGGCAAAGACCATCCTCGCCCGATGATCTCGATGGCAAAATAAAAGAGGCCCGCGATGACAGTGAAAACTACAGGAAAAATCTCTACTTGCTTGAAACAAGCCTCAGGCAGAATAATGAAATAAAGGAAAAGAAATCAGCGGAAATAGCCGGGCTTGATCAGGATAGCCGTATAGCCGGGGAAAAATGCAGCTCAGCCATTGCCCGCCTGCCTGAAGAGTTCAGACTGATGGAGCCTAAGGCAATAGTGGATTTGCTCCGGATAAGAACAGAGGATATGGAAAGCTTCATAACGGAATCGGCTGCCGTGGAAAAAATCCGCGACCTTGTCAACCGGCTTACTTCTCTCGGAGAACTTATGAAGGAGTCGGCCGGGCTGGCCAGTAAAAGGCTGCTTCTGTTCAGTGGCAGCGATGTAAGCCTGGAGAAAGGCAGACTGGTAAAGAAATTCACTGAAAACAACAGCGCCTGGCAAAACCTTGATAAAAACAGGGAAGAACTGAATCAGTCAATTGAAAAGGACAGTAAGGATCTGGAATCACTCACGGAAGAACTGAAAAATGAATTACCCGACTACCCCGAGCCCGGAAAAGCCCTTAATGATCTGATCCCTGACGCTGAATACAATACTCTGAACACGAAGGAAGACCGTCTGAAAGAAGGACTCCTCGAAATTAGAACAACGGTAAGTGATATGAGGCTCCGACTGACTGAAATGAGGACGAACGACACTCCAGCAAAGATCGGGGACCTGGATGCTGAAATGGAAATCCTTGGTAATCAGCTGGAAGAGGTAAACGCGAAAAGGGATGAGCTGGTTACAAGGAAGGGAGTACAGAGCAGCTCGCTGAAAGAACTTGGAACTGTTGGCGAAGAAATAGAAAAGCAAAAGAAATCAGCAGAAAAATGGGTTCTTTTGAATAAGTACATTGGAGATGCCGAGGGGAAGAAATTCAGCACCTTCGCCCAGCAGCTCACTCTCTTCCAGCTGGTGAAGCTTGCCAATCGCCGGCTCAGGATGCTGAATGACAGGTATCAGCTCGATATCCCTGAAGAAGACAAGGACGACAGCCTGATAGTGATCGACACCCACATGGGCGACCTGAAAAGATCGGTTAAATCCCTCTCGGGTGGTGAAAGCTTTCTTGTCAGCCTTTCGCTGGCTCTTGCCCTTTCAGATCTGGCATCCAGACATGTCGACATAAAAAGCCTGTTCATCGACGAAGGATTCGGTTCCCTCGACCGTTTAACGCTCGACATGACCATCGACACCCTTGAGAAGCTGCAATATGAAACCAGCAAGACAATTGGAGTGATATCACATATCGATGCGATGCAGGAACGTATTACCACCCAGATCAGGCTCAAAAGAAACGGACAGGGATATAGCTCCATGGAGATTGTTTAATGCGTGGTCCTGCGGTCGTGCGGTCTTGCAGTCGTGCGGTCTTGTCCTATGTATTTAGCTGTCAGAAATTAAGCCCGAAACACGTTATAACATTGTTATAACTGAACGGCATGCGGCTCAGATGATAGTTCGGTGTTCAAGGTTCGAGACGTTTAGCGTTAAATGTTTAGGCGTATGTGTTTAATGTTCAGTGTTCAGGGTTCAGTGTTCAGGGTTCAGTGTTCAGGGTTTAGCGTAAAGCTCATTGTAAGAGACCTGCAAGACCTGCACGACTTGCACGACCTGCAAGACCTGTCACTGCCCCCTGTGCCCTGTGCCCTGCGCCCTGAGCCCTGAGCCCTGTGCTCTTCGCCCTGCACCCTTCCTCTGTTTTTTTGGTACGGCATTTGCTATTCATCAGTAGAAGCAATAATTCCAAAAACTCCAGGTCATGAAAAAGTATATAATAACCACTATCCTTGCAGTATTGATGACAGCGGGAGCCACTCTGACCGCCAGAAGTTACCCTGACGATTATCTTGGACTGCCCGGAGATAATCTCAATCTTTACGCGGTAATGAACCTCTTCCAGGAGTCGCAGACCCTCGAGGAATTCGAAAGAAAGCTTAACGATCCGGATTTGAGGGTAAACAACCTCGATCTGAACGGCGATAATTATGTCGACTATATAACAGTGCATGACTATGTAGACGGAAGTGTTCACAACATCGTCCTCAGGGTGGCGCTCAACAACTATGAGACGCAGGATGTCGCGGTGTTTATCGTTGAGAGGTTCTCCGACGGCACTGTGAACATCCAGCTCGTGGGCGACGAGGCTCTCTACGGCAGGAACTACATAATCGAGCCCGATTATGACAACTACTATTCAGTAAGATACAACCCGGGCTACACCGGGGGAAGAAGGGTGACCATCCATCTGGTTGCCGACTGGCCTGTGGTAAGATTCATCTACCTTTCAAGCTACATCCCCTGGCACTCAACATGGTACTGGGGCTATTATCCCTCCTACTGGAGTCCCTGGCGTCCGTACTACTACCACTACTACTACGGATTCCACTACTACAATATTCACAATCATTACTATGTGATGTTCAGGCGCTGGGACCGTATCAGGTACTACAGGTACAACGACTTCTACTACACCCGCATCAGGTCGCATTCAACAATGTACTCACGCAGAGTGCAGGAAGGCCGCTACAGGGATACTTACTCGCGCCCCGATATGAGAAGAGTGGGTGAATCGCACTATGCCAGCCTGAGTCAGACCAGACGAGGCAGCGATTACCGGGCGTCCTCTTCGGATGCCACGCGAAGGTCGTCTTCAACCCAGCGTTCAAATGCTGTTCAGTCAAATACCACAAGACGACCGGTTAGCGATCAGAGCCAGTCGACGGTCAGGAGAAGCGCCTCATCAACTACAAACAGACAGGCCACTACCTCAGCCCAGACTGCACGGAGGCCGGTAACAACTCAGAGACCGGTAACAAGTCAGAGACAAGCAACGACTCAAAGGCCTGTAACTGCACAGAGACCTGCAACAACTCAGAGACCCACAACAGCTCAGAGATCAGCTCCGGTTAGCTCCAGCTCCAGACCGCAGACCGCACAGAGACCCGTAACGACTCAAAGACCCACAACTGCACAAAGGCCTGCAACAACCCAGAGACCCACAACTGCACAAAGGCCTGCAACAACCCAGAGACCCACAACTGCACAAA
>ERZ795031.392-NODE-392-length-55000-cov-8.641569_pt1 | contig 55000 bp, 54 predicted proteins | sample MGYA00375123_ERZ795031 | MGnify/ENA primary metagenome ERZ795031 (study PRJEB30166, sample SAMN05720159) | activated sludge metagenome | isolation source: anaerobic digester from wastewater treatment plant | place: USA | collected 2015-04-21 ...
TTTTTTATCTTTTGATAAGGTTTTATTAATGCTATTTCAACTTGCTTTTCTTGCCTTAGGAGAAGAAATTGCATGGCGTGCCTTCTTTCAAAAGCAGTTGAACAAGACTTTTTCTATTATACACGTACTACTAATTTCATCTCTATTATTTGCCATTGGACATTTTAATCAGGGAAATCCTGTCATTGTAATATATGATATTTTCTTTGTCTTTATAAACAGTATTTTATATGGAATTATATTTTACAAATCAAAGAATGCTTGGGTTAGTGCAATATCGCATTTTGCTGCAAATCTATTTAGTGTTATAGTATTAGTATTTATATAAGCCATACTCTTGATGGGCAGGAGTATTTCTTTAATCAAGGAGGTGACTTTAACTATGATAAATTTTAATAAACTACCCTTGATGATCGTCATTGCAGTGATGGCAGTCGTTATATTAAGTGCATGTGATGGGGTTAATAGTAATAGCAATGAGACGGATGATATTATCACTGACGAAAATACACCCACTACGGAAACAACTGCTGTTCCGTTCCCATGGGGCGGCAATATTGACGGGAAAGAAATGACACTTGACGATGTACACCAGCTTGCCGGAAAAGGCGATGATTTATTGTTTGAAGATTTATGGCAATATAAGGGAGGAAATACCAGTTCAAGTCATGAACGATACATTATGGTTTATAAAGTAGAAGGAGGATATCGTTTAGTTGTACATTCAGATTCAACCGGCAAGCCGGATATGGTAAACCTTGAAAGTATTTGGGAAAGTGGCGGTAGCGGTATTGATATACGATATAATGATGTGTATGAATTCCTGCGCGCCAATCCTTCACAAGATGGCATCACGGAGGAAGAAGCACAGGATATAGGGCAAACAAAGCTTACAATGGAGTTGGAACCAGTAAGCTGGTATATTCTTGGCGATTGGCCGGAAAGCACAGACGAGAATGCTGTTTTTGCAGAAGCATTGCTGGATTCAATTTATACAATAGATGAACCATGTTGGGTCTTTCGCGTGAAAGGTACAGCCGAGTGGGGAGGCAGTTATTATGCTGTGGGGAAAAAGAGCGGAACTATATTTATATGCAGCTTTGATGATAACAGTAAACCCATATGGAGTGTTGTGGATTCTGAATCAAATTCTTAAAAACAGTATTTATTTCTGTTGAATAATTGAATAATAAAAGATAGAAGGACAAAAAATATCATATTAATCTGTCTTCATATCTTAATGAAATACATCATGTTACAGTCAATGATGAAAGTGGACGGGAAGCTCGGCTTTGCGATTATGATTGGGTATTGGATATTCGTGAGCAATATAAGAAATATGATATTACATTTTGGTTTAAAGGCACAGGGTCACTTTTCAAACATGACGGAACAATCAAGAAAATAAATCCGTTTAAACAAGGAAGTCATGCAAAAAAATTTGATATAAACATTAAGAACTCTGGGGACCGAGCTTGAAATATAAATTTTGTGATTAATATAACTGCAAAATAATGCGAGGAAGACATATGGATAATTTAGAACGAATTGCTCAATTTGAGAAATTCAGCCCCATGTTGTATTTAGACTATAAATTAACGTCATGGGGACGAATGCTTTGTGACATAGGGAATAAAGAAAGCTATACATCTAATTATGCTGTAATTTACAGAAATGAAAATGTTGACAATATAATTAAAGAAGTAGAAGAATACTATAATTCAAGAAGCATAATTCCAAAAATATTTAATCGCTGCGGCTCGGTGGAACTGGATATATTAAGACCATTTTTCACAAAGCATGACTATGCAATAAGAGAATTTGACATGGATTTGATGATTTTAGATACACATAGTACCAGAAATAAAATTGCAGAAAAAGTTGAGGTAAAAATAATAAACCGTGCTCTTGAAGGTCAGGAATATAATTTAGCAATAGAACAAGATAATGGTGAAACATATGGTGTAAAGCTTTTAAACAAACAAATTGCTTCAGGAAACAATATGTTTTTTGCTTATAATGAATTAAAGAAGCCTGTAAGCATGGCATTAGCTGAAAAATATAATGATGTTGTCTACATAACAGATGTTTATACAACACCGTCACAGAGGTGCAATGGATATGGAACGGCTGTCGTATATGCTGTTTTATCACATTATCATAATTCATTGATTTACTTGCATACAGACAACCCGGATGCAGCAAGTATTTATAGAAGATTGGGATTTTCAGGCAAGAGACTAAAGTCATGGTGGGCTGTAAAAGGTTCATTGCCGGAGTGGTGTTTGGAATAATATCTACAGAAAGTAGATATGAGTTTGTAGGAGATTCAATGGAAAAACTTCAAGATGATTACAATTTAATAACAGGCGTCTATATAGGTGATGTATTGGATGTCCATTTGTAATGATTGAAAATTAAGGAAACTTGAAAATTAGGAGAAAAGTATGTTAGACAGTAAAGGTTTTGACTTATGGGCACATGGTTATGATAAGAGTGTAAACCTTAGTGAAGAAAACAATGAATATCCATTTGCCGGCTACAAAGATGTATTAAATTATATTTATAACCAAGTTAGGAAACATAATTATTCAAGCGTTTTGGATATCGGATTTGGAACCGGAATATTAACAACACAACTATATAATGAAGGTTATCATATTACAGGAATTGATTTTTCACGCACCATGATTGATATAGCTAAAAGCGAAATGCCGGAGGCCATATTAATAAATTGGGATTTTACGAGAGGGCTACCTGTAGAAATTAAAAACAATAAATACGATTATATAATAAGCACATATGCAATTCATCATTTACCGGATGAAGAAAAAATTAAATTTATTAAATCACTTTTAAAACTGTTAAATGTTAATGGTAAAATATTAATTGGTGATGTTTCTTTCATGACAAGGAAAGAATTAGAAGAATGTAAGGAAACGCATACAGAAATTTGGGATGATGAAGAATTTTATTTTGTTGCAAATGAAATGATGATGAGTCTAAATGAATTTTATTGTAATTATGAAAAGATATCGTATTGCTCAGGTATATTAATAGTTGCGGATTATCTGTTATAATTAGTAAGAGGAAAATTTGAATTATTAAGTTAAATACTTAAAAAAATTCTGTAGGAGAAATTGTATATGAAAATTTTAAAAAAGCCTAACAGGTTAAACCGTGGAGATAAAATAGCATTAGTAAGCTTGTCTTGGGGCGGTGCAGGTGATGAAAATTTATTGTGGCGGTATAAACAAGGAAAAGAGCGGCTTGAGCAAGTTTTCGGCTTGGAAGTTGTTGAAATGAAGCATACATTGGCGGGAACAGAATACATATACAATCATCCTGAGAAGCGAGCAGAAGATTTAATGAATGCGTTCCAGGATAATTCCATTAAGGGTATTATTGCATGTATCGGCGGAATTGATAGTATACGAATGCTTCCATTTATTGATTTTGATATAATCAGTAATAATCCAAAGATTTTTATGGGATATTCCGATACAACAACAACGCATCTTTTCTGTTACAAAGCGGGGATATCGAGTATTTATGGACCGACACTATTGGTTGATTTTGCAGAAAATGTTTCAATGAGTCCATATACAGTTGAACATATAGAAAAAACTTTGTTTAAATCAGAGGCAATAGGAGAAATTGAGCCTTCACCAAAGTGGACCAGTGAATATCTTCCCTGGGAGGGAAAAAACAAATTAATTCAAAGGAAATTTAAAGATAACAGCGGATATGAACTCTTGCAAGGGAAGGGAATTACAAAGGGGCGATTAATCGGAGGCTGTATTGAAGTATTCGATTCGCTTCGTGGTACTGAAGTCTTTCCAAAGTTAGAGGATTTTGATGATAGTATACTGTTTTTAGAGACCTCTGAAGAAAAACCGCCTGCGTGGATTATTGAATGCAGTTTAAGAATTTATGGAATAAATGGTATATTGGATAGAATAAAAGGAATGATATGGGGTAAACCGCAGGATGAAACATATTATGCGGAATACAAAGAAGCTATAAAAAAAGTTATGAAGGAATTCGGGAAAGAGGATTTACCTATTTTATATAATATGAACTTCGGTCATACCGAGCCTAAAATATGTCTGCCGTATGGAGCTATGGCGGAAATTAATTGTGATAAATCATCATTTTCCATTTTAGAATCAGCAGTGCTCTAAGGCAAAAAAAGAAAAAGAAGAATTTTATGGAGTAGCTATGGAGATAAAAGTAATAAAAATAAATAATGTAAGAATTGCTAAAATTTACAGTAATGAAATTTTAATAAAGGATGGTCAGTCAGCCTTGGATTTATTGGCAACAGTTTCATATGAAACAGATTGCGATCGTATAATAATCGATAAATCTGCAATAGCAGAAGATTTTTTTGACTTAAGCACCAAATTAGCCGGAGAAGTGTTGCAAAAATGTATTAACTTTCATTTTAAGGTCGCAATCATAGGTGACTTTTCCGTATATAAAAGCAATAGTTTAAAAGATTTTATATATGAGTGCAATAAGGGAAAAGATATATTCTTTTTGCCCGATGAAAATCAGGCTGTAGAAAAGTTAAGCATTGTACGAAGATAGAGTAGTACCTCGTCCCCTTAACGCGTGTATTCTTGATATAATATAAAAAGATGATTGAAAGAATAAATTGGCAAGATGACAGTACCCCCGTCCCCTTGTCATCTAAAAAGAGGAATTATGAAAAGTTACAGAGCGCAAGCAATTGAAACACTGAAGAAAATATTTAAAGATAAATCCTATTCAAACATTGTGATAAATAATGATATGAAAAATGTTGATAATAGGTTCCTTTCCTTGTACCGAAAATCGGTTTTGGGAGTTGTTGAAAATCTAATATTTATTGATTGGATTATTAATCAGGTATCCAAAACAAAAACAAAGAAAATGGAAACCGATGTCTTGCTTGTGCTGAGGTTAGCAGTATATCAAATATTCTTTTTGGATAAGTCTCATGAAAATATTGTTGTGAACGAAAGCGTTCAGTATATTAAGGACAACGGTAATATAAGAGCATCGAAATTTGTTAATGCGGTACTTAGGAATATATTGCGCAGCAAGGATAATCTTATCAAAAAAATGAATGAGCTTCCCCGGGATGATTATTTAAGTGTTAAATATTCATATCCAAAGGAGTTGATAGTTAAATGGGAAAAACAGTTTGGCAAGGATGTTGATAAGGTACTAATAGCCAACAATACCGAAGCACCTTTGGAAATAAGAGTTAATACCTTGAAGATTCAAAGAGATGAGTTGATAAAGCTTTTTGAAGAAAAGGGTATAAAATCTTACAAATGCAAATATGCCGATAAGGGATTGATTATTGAAAACCCATTTGAAATAGATAAGACAGATGAATATAAAAATGGACTTTTTTCTGTTCAAAGCGAAAGTTCAATGCTGGCCGGACAAATTTTAAACCCTAAAGAAAACAGCTTTATAATAGATGTTTGCGCTGCTCCCGGCGGCAAGACATTAAATGCTGCAGAAATGATGAATAATACGGGTAAAATATTATCAAGGGATATATACCCGGCAAAGCTAAGACTAATAGAAAATGAATTAAAAAGATTGGTTATAAAAAATGTTAAAGTTGAAAAATATGATGCAAGAAAACTAGATGAATCCTTAGTCGGAAAAGCAGATTATGTTATAGCTGATGTTCCGTGTTCGGGACTCGGTATAATAAGACGAAAACCGGAAATAAAATATAATGAAACAGACTTAAAAGATATAACAGAAATCCAATATAAAATACTTGAGAATGCATCAAAGTATTTAAAACAATCAGGCGAATTGGTTTATTCTACCTGTACCACAAACAAAGAGGAAAATATTGAAATAATTAATAGATTTTTAAAAAACAAGAACTTTATTTTAGCTGATTTTTCTGATATTATAAATGAAGATTTTAAAACAGCCAAAGACGGCTATATTGAAATTTATCCGCATCTCCACGGTATGGATGGGTTTTTTATTGCGAAATTGAAAAGGTTATGATATAATTGACAACAAAATTCAATTCATAATGTCTATTAAAGAAGGGTAATATGAAAAAAATTGATGATTTAAGCTTTGAGGAATTAAAAGATGCAGTGCTTAAAATAGGCGAGCCTAAATTTAAAGCAAATCAAATATTCGACTGGATACATAATAAGACTGTCGAAAGCTTCGATGACATGACCAATTTATCTCAAAAAACCAAGGCAGCGCTTAAAAAAGAATATGAATTTACAAAAGCAATAATTGAATTAAAGCTTGAATCAAAATTGGATGAAACAAAAAAATATGTAATAAAGTTGGAAGATAACAACATAGTAGAAAGTGTTTATTTAAAATATAAATTCGGCAATACCGCTTGCATTTCATCACAAGTGGGATGCAAGATGGGTTGTCATTTTTGTGCTTCCACTAAAAAGGGTTTTATCAGAAATCTGACTGCTGCAGAAATGCTTAAGCAAATATACTTGATTCAAAATGATATAAATGAAAAAATATCTAATGTAGTTATTATGGGCTCGGGAGAGCCTCTCGAAAACTTCGATAATATAGTGAGATTTCTAAATATTATAAATGATGAAAGAGGCCAAAATATTTCCATGCGAAAAATTACTCTTTCCACAAGCGGTATAGTACCAAATATTTATAAGTTGGCTGATGAAAATATTCCGATAACATTGGCAATTTCTCTTCATGCTTCCACACAGGAAAAAAGAGAGCAAATTATGCCCATTGCAAGAAAATATAAGCTTCCCGAAATATTAAAAGCATGTGATTACTATGTTAAAACAACAGGGCGAAGACTTACCTTTGAATATATAATGATAAAGGGTTTTAATGACAGCCGTGAAGATGCGGAAAACTTAAGCAGATTATTGAAAAATAAATTAGCAAATGTTAATTTAATTCCATGCAATTATGTAAAAGAAGCAAATATTGAACCAAGCGAAGATTTGGATATTATGAAATTTAAAAAAATATTGACGGATAACGGAATTAATGCAACGGTAAGAAGAGAATTGGGCAGTGACATTAACGCTGCCTGTGGTCAGCTCAGAAATGATTTGTTAAAAATGTGAGGTACTGTATGGATGTGTTCTTTGATACAAATAAGGGTTTAATGCGAGAAAATAATGAAGATAGTTTAATAGTCGAGCAATTTGATAATTATTGTCTGTATGCTGTGGCTGACGGAATGGGAGGGCACAAAGCCGGTGAAGTGGCAAGCTCCATTGCTATTGAAGAGATAAGAAACTTTTTCGTTGAATGTATGAAGGATGAAAATTTTCAGCCCCCATCATTCATTATGGAAAGCGTAAAGCTGAGTAATGACAAAATAAGAGAAGTGTCATTAAATAATGAAGATTGTTGCGGTATGGGAACAACCGTAACCATGGCTGTAATAGATAAGCTTAATAATATAATTTACATTGGAAACATTGGCGACAGCAGAGCTTATTTGTTAAGGAACAATGAAATTAAACAAATTACAACTGACCATACTTATGTGAATGAGTTGATAAAGGATGGCAGAATTACGGAAGAAGAAGCCAAAACACATCCTAAAAGGAATGTAATAACTCGGGCTTTAGGCAGTGAAGAATATGTACATGCTGATATTTTTGAATTGGAATTATTAAAAAATGACATACTGCTTCTTTGCACCGACGGTCTTACAACTCATGTATCCGATGATAATATGTTGGAAATCATAAAAGAATACGGCACATCAGAAAGTGTGCAAAAATTGATTAAACAAGCAAACGATAATGGCGGAACTGATAATATTACCATAATTATTGTTGATAATATAATTAGAGGTGAAACTTATGATAGGTAGAACACTAGGAAACAGATATGAAATTATAGAAAAAATCGGCGGCGGTGGAATGTCAAATGTTTATAAAGCTAAGTGCAATGTTTTAAACCGCTTTGTAGCTATAAAAATTTTAAGGGATGAATTAACTCAGGATTCTGATTTTGTTAATAACTTCAAACAAGAATCTTTATCGGCGGCAAGTCTCGCTCATCCTAATATTGTAAATATTTACGATACAGGATTTGAAGACGATATCTATTATATAGTTATGGAATATGTAAAAGGGGAAACTTTAAAAAACTATATAAAAAGAAAAGGCAGTCTGAGTGAAAAGGAAGCCGTGAAAATTTCAAGACAGGTGGCAGAAGCTTTAAAGCATGCTCACTCACACAATATAGTACACAGGGACATTAAGCCTCACAACATACTTCTTACTGAGGACGGAACAGCAAAGGTTACTGATTTCGGAATTGCAAGAGCATCAACAAGTTCTACCATAAACAACACTTCAAATGTTATCGGCTCAGTGCATTACTTTTCTCCTGAACAGGCAAGAGGAGGATATGTTGATGAAAAATCAGATATTTACTCATTGGGAATTGTAATGTATGAAATGGTGACAGGTACTCTTCCTTTTGATGCAGATAACCATATTTCGGTTGCTATGAAACAAATTCAGGAAAAACCCGTTCCGCCTTCAAAAAGGGTGAAAAATGTTAAAATATCAAAAAATTATGAAGATATTATAATGAAGTGTCTTGAAAAACATCAAAGCTTCAGATTCCAAAACACTGATGAACTGCTGAAAAAGCTTGATGCATTGAACGGAAATAATAATCCCGTAAAAGACGAAACGGAAATAATAGATTCACCGACTATTGAAATTCCTGCGCTTAATGATTTAGAAGAAAATGTTATTAATATAGATTTAATTGACGAAAATTCCGACAAAGCATTTAAAAGCTTCTTTAGCGGAAATGAAGAAGATGAAAATGTTGAAAAGAGCATAAACAATAAAAAAATTACTATAGCGGCAATTTTAAGCGCATTGGTTATAGCAGTAATTGGCGGAGTAATTTTATTTAAGTCATTTTTGTATGTGCCGGAAGTTCCGGTGCCGAGTTTATTGGGAAGAAGTGAAGAGGAAGCCAAGAAGCTCATTGAAGATTTGGGTCTGGTATTCAAAGTTTCAAAAAGAGAATATTCTTCTGAATACGATGAAGGTTATGTAATGGAGCAAAGTATTGATGAGGGCTCTAAGGTTAAAGAAAATTACCCCATAGAAGTGGTAATAAGCAGGGGAGAAAAAGAAATAGTTGTTCCTAATTTAATAGGCAAGTATGCTATAGAGGCGGGAGGAATTCTCAATAATGCAGGGCTTTCAGAAGGAGAAACGACAGAAGAAAATTCTGACACATATTTGGCAGGACAGATAATTGATCAATATCCTTTACCTAATACACCGGCTAGGGAAAATGATAAAGTAAGCTATGTGGTGAGTATAGGTCCGAAGATTATATATGTGAAAATGCCAAATGTGTTAAATTTGAATTTAGAAACGGCGAAGCTTTCGATTGTTCAACATGGTCTTGCGGTTGGGCAGGTAAATGAAGAGCCCAGCGAAGAAATAGAAAAGGGCTTGGTTATGAGACAAAGTATAACAGCCGATCAGGAAGTCGAACAAGGAACATCAATATGGCTTACGGTAAGTTCGGGCAAGCCGGAAGAACCTGACGAGCCTACACCGGAAGAAGGAGTATTTCCCTTGGCAATATCTCTTCCTGCAGACAGGGATAGTGTATCAATAGTGATTCAAAGAATAGCCAGTGACGGACGTGAAGTTGTGTACTCAGAGGAAGTGGATACTTCGGAAGGAAATATCCTAGTTAATGTTAAGGGAAAAGGAACAGGAATATTCGAAATATATATTGACAATGAATTATATGACAGAGTTGAAATAACATTTGAATAAAAAGGAGTTTTAATGATTGAGGGAATCATAACAAAGGGTGTCGGAGGAAATTATTATGTTGATATCGGCAGCAAAATAATAGAATGCCGAGCAAGAGGCTTGTTCAGACTCAAAAATATCAAACCTTTGGTAGGGGATAAAGTCCTTATCAGGATTACAGAGGAAGATGAGGATATGGGTTATATCGAAGAAATTAAAGAGAGAACAAGCGAAATTAAAAGACCTCCCGTTGCCAATGCTCAGCAGCTTGTAATAATTTTCTCCGTAAAAAACCCGGAACCAAGCTTTATATTGTTGGATAAACTTTTGATTGCAGCAAAGTCAAATAATTTAAACCCTGTTATTTGTATTAATAAATCAGATTTAGCAAATGAAGAAGAAAAAGAAAATATACTTAACATATTTAAAAACACAGGCTACAAAATTATTTTTACAAGCAAGTATGATGAGGATTCCCTACAGAATTTAAAAGATATCCTTAAGGACAGATTAAATGTGTTTTCCGGACCTTCAGGAGTTGGAAAATCATCCTTAATGAATGCCATAGAGCCCGGATTTTATTTGGAAACAGGTGAAATCAGCGATAAATTAAAAAGAGGAAGGCATACGACCAGGCATGCGGAAATATTTAAATTAGGCTTTGGCGGGTATGCGGTTGATACGCCGGGTTTCAGTTCCTTCGAATTGGAAGGAATTGATGAGTATTCTTTAAAAAGTTATTATCCAGAAATAGTAAAATATGATGATGGCTGTAAATTTTTAGACTGCCTCCATTACAAAGAGCCCGGTTGTGTGATAAAAGAAGCCGTTAATAGTGATTTAATCAGCAGAGTAAGGTATAATAACTATATAAAGCTTTTGGAGCAAATAAAAGAAAGTAAGCCTTATTAAGGAGGAAGTATGAAAAATAAATTAGCCCCTTCAATTTTGTCTGCCGACTTTTCTAATCTAGGAGAAGCCGTAAAACTTGTGGAAGAAGGGGGAGCAGATTACATACATATAGATGTAATGGATGGTCATTACGTTCCCAACATTACAATAGGGCCGGCAGTTGTAAAAGATTTAAGAAAAACAACATCTCTCATATTTGATGTGCATCTTATGATTGAGAATCCGGATAATTTTATCGAGCACTTTTATAAAGCAGGAGCAGATATAATTACCGTGCATCAGGAAGCAACCGTACATCTTCACAGAACTATCCAGAAAATAAAATCATACGGCTTAAAAGCAGGAGTATCATTAAATCCGGCAACACCCATATCTGTTTTAAATGAAATTATTAAAGATGTGGATATGGTTTTGCTGATGAGCGTAAACCCGGGTTTTGGAGGACAAAGTCTGATAGAAAATGTCAAGTATAAATTTTATGATTTAAAGCAATTATTAAATAAATATAATTTAGATATTGATATTGAAATTGACGGAGGCGTGAATTATTCAAATTTAAAGGAAATTTTAAGCTGGGGTGCAAATGTTATAGTTGCAGGCTCTGCAATTTACCATGCAGAGGATATTGTTTTGGAAACAAAGAAATTTAAGGAAATCATGTCATGAAAACAGCGCTGATTGTCGGAAACGGAGATGAAACCGCCAAAAGAATAATTGAAAATATTAAGTATGATTATTTGATATGTGCGGATGGAGGGCTTGAAAAAGTTTCAAATTACGGAATAATTCCAGATATAATAATCGGTGATTTTGATTCGGTAGCTAGTAATGTTCTGAAACAATATGAAAACAGAATACCTATTGAAAAATTTCCTTCCGAAAAGGATTTTACAGACATGGAATTAGCTGTTGAACTGGCTGTTTCCAAAGGATACAAAAATATAATACTCACGGGAGCTTCCGGGTCAAGATTAGACCATACCTTGGGCAACATTTTGCTTATGGAGAAATACTTCAAAGATGGAGTTAATATTTCAATAATTGATAACAATAATGAAATGAAAATTATTTCCGATAATTCGGAGCTGTTTATAGAATACAAAGAAGGTTATTTTATATCGATAATCCCCATAACAGATAGTATTCAGGGACTATGTTTGGAAGGATTCAAATATAATCTTGACAATGTTGATGTTGAAAGAGGCTCGACTCTTTGTATCAGCAATCAAATAAAAGATAATAAGGGAAAAATTACGTTAAAAAAAGGAAGAGCTATAGTAATTATATCTAAAGATTAACAGGAGGGTTCATGAAAACAACGGATATAAAAGATATATTCTTATCGCCGGAAAATTACAAAGAAGTCCGTATAGAGGGCTGGATAAGAACAATAAGAGATTCTAAAAATTTTGGATTCATAGAATTAAATGACGGAACATTTCTTAAAAATGTGCAGGTTGTTTTTGAAAACAACTTGAGTAATTTTGAAGAAATTAAAAAATTTTCAACAGGCAGTGCCATTACGGTAAGAGGAAACATAGTTTTAACTCCCGAAGCAAAGCAGCCTTTTGAAATTAAAGCAACAGAAATAGCCTTGGAAGCACCGTCAGATTCAAGCTATCCTTTGCAAAAGAAAAGACATTCAATGGAATATTTAAGGACTATTGCGCATTTAAGACCCCGCACCAACACTTTTTCCGCAGTTTTTCGTGTAAGGAGCTTAGCTGCTTATGCCATACATAAATTTTTTACCGAAAGGGGATTTATTTATGCGCATCCGCCGATAATTACTGCTTCAGATGCAGAAGGTGCAGGTGAAATGTTCAGAGTTACCACACTGGATTTGGATAATATTGAAAAGGTTGACGGAAAAACGGACTATTCAAAGGACTTTTTCGGAAGGTCTGCAAATCTTACGGTAAGCGGGCAATTAGAAGCTGAAATTTTTGCTTTGGCATTTAAGAAAACTTATACTTTTGGACCTACATTCAGAGCCGAAAATTCAAATACTGCAAGGCATGCCGCAGAATTTTGGATGATAGAGCCTGAAATTGCTTTTGCCGACATAAATGATAATATGGATTTGGCAGAAGATATGGTTAAGTATGTCGTAAATTATGTCATGGAAAATGCCAAAGAAGAACTGGAGTTTTTCAATAACTTTGTGGAAAAAGGGCTTTTAGAAAAACTTGATAATGTGGTAAATTCAGAGTTTGGAAGAATATCATACACAGAAGCAATAGATATATTGATGAAAAACAATGATAATTTCGAATATAAGGTTAAATGGGGAACAGATATACAGACTGAGCATGAAAGATATTTGTCGGAAAAAATATTTAAAAAGCCTGTATTTGCAGTTAATTATCCTAAGGAAATAAAGGCATTTTATATGCGGATGAATGAAGATAATAAAACAGTGGCAGCAATGGACTTATTGGTTCCCGGAATAGGTGAGTTGATAGGCGGCAGCCAAAGAGAAGAAAGACTTGAATTTCTTGAAAAGCGAATGGATGAAATGGGAGTTCCAAAAGATAATATGTGGTGGTACTTGGAATTAAGGAAGTACGGCGGTGTGAAACACTCAGGTTTCGGACTTGGTTTTGAAAGACTTATTATGTATTTAACAGGCATGAGCAACATAAGGGATGTAATTCCGTTCCCAAGAACCCCTAAAAATGCAGATTTTTAAGGTATAGGTAAGATACAAAGAAAATTTCTTTGTATCTTTTTTTTATGCTTGAATAGAATGTAATAATAGTAGAGCTCTACATAAATTCTAAGGGGGATATTATGAATTACTTTAAGCATAAAAAGAAATGCAGTCCTGCAAATAAACCATCATTTTTTAAATTCACCGAAATATTAGGCCTTATGATTGCAACCATAGGAGCAATTATTATAGTTCAAATGCTTCCTGTTAAAGTATGGTTGTTTGTGTTAGGAATATTATTGATAATTTTGGGTTGCACATTATTCAGGCTGTTATAGGTATGGGGACACACCTCTAATAGATGGACAGTCTCCGGGGGAATGAGGAATGTCCCCAATTTGGTGGGGACACAAAAAAATAATGGCGTTGGCCACTATTTTAATGATAGATGTGCTTAATTTGCACGTTGTATTTTTCCTGCTCTAATACATCTTGTACAAACTGTTTTTCTTAAAGCTCTTCCGTCTTCCATAACCGTGATAGTTCTTACGTTCGGTTTCCATGTTCTGTTTATTTTTCTATCGGAATGCGTTATGCTGTGTCCTGATATAGTTCCTTTTCCGCATACTTCACAAAACTTTGCCATAATTCCACCTCCCATTTATATTAACGTATACATCATTATTTATTATATAAGTTACTGTCACACACAGTGTCATCCTTAGCGAAGCAATATTTCGTAAGAGCGTAACTTATTTGAACTTCATCATTCTAACATTAAAAATTAAATATTGCAATATTAATTTTAAATTAGTATAATGAATAGTGCTACTTTAGAAGCAGAAATTTATTCAGGAATCAAGTAAATTATATTATAATTGTAAATTCATGTTAATAAGGTTATAATGATAAATAAAGTATTAAATAGGAGGTTAGTATGTCAGTTAAGATAATTAACGAAAATGGAAGTATATATGTTGATGACCAGGCCTTAGCTGCAATTGCAGGATTAGCTGCAATGGAGTGTTATGGTGTTGTGGGCATGGCTTCCAGAAATGCAACTCAAGGTTTTTTTGAGCTGCTGAAAAGAGAGCAGTTAACCAAAGGGATAAAAGTTACATCAACCGAAGAAGATAAAATAAATATAGATTTATATATAGTATTGCAATATGGAGTAAAAATATCCGTTGTAGCAGAAAATGTAATTTCCAGAATTAAGTACAGCGTTGAAACTTTTTCGGGAGTAAGCGTTGAAAATGTTAATATTTTTGTGCAGGGTGTAAGGGTGCAAAAGTAATCAGGAGGCTAAAATGTTAATTAAGTACATAGATAATGTCAAATTCAAAAAGATGCTTTTGGGGGCTGCCGTTAACCTTGAAAACAATAAAACAATTGTGGATTCTCTAAATGTATTTCCTGTTCCCGACGGAGATACCGGTACGAATATGAATCTTACTTTGCAGGCAGCTATAAAGGAAATAAACAATCTTTCAGAAAGCACAATTACATCTCTTGCAAGTGCGGCAGCTAACGGCTCACTTATGGGAGCAAGAGGAAACTCCGGAGTAATATTGTCTCAATTGTTAAGAGGAATGTCAAAAGCACTTAAGGGTCTTAATCATATAGATTGCAAAATAATAGCAGAATCCCTTAAATCAGCCTCAGATACTGCTTATAAAGCGGTAATGAAGCCCGTTGAGGGAACAATGCTTACAGTTGCAAGGGAAACGGCAGAAAAAGCAATGGCAACTTATACAGATTATGAAGACGTAATAGAATTTATAGAAAGTCTTATTCAGCAAGCAAAAGATACTTTAAATCGCACTCCTGAAATGCTTAATGTTTTAAAACAGGCAGATGTTGTGGATGCAGGCGGAAAAGGATTAATATATCTTATGGAAGGTGCACTTGCGGCACTAAAAGGAGTAGAAATCAAACAGGAGATAACAGAGCAGGCCGTGATTGATACAGAAGTTGAATTAGATGAATTTACGAGCGAAGATGAAATTATATTTGCATATTGCACTGAATTTTTGATTAAAAATCCCATAAAGACGGCAGAGGAATTTTTAACAAGAATTTATGACAAGGGTGATTCCATAGTTTGCGCCGGCAATGAAAATGTAATAAAAATTCACATACACACCAACAACCCAGGCCAAATATTGGCTATGGCAGTTAAATTCGGTGAGCTTTCAAACATTAAAATTGACAACATGAAGGAGCAATTTAGGGAAAGACTTAAGGAAAATCACAAAAATAATCAGAAAAAAAAGAAATACGGTTTTGTTTCCATAGGCGTAGGAAAGGGAATAGAAAAAGTATTTACTGATTTAAATGTAGATGTGTTTTTGTCCGGCGGACAAACAATGAATCCAAGCACGGAAGATATATTGGAAGCAGCAAACGACATAAATGCAGAGCACATTATAATATTGCCAAATAATTCCAATATAATATTAGCTGCAACACAAGCAAAGAAAATTTCGGACAAAAATTTATATGTGGTGCCAAGCAAGACTATACCCCAAGGTATAGCAGCTCTTATTGCATTTAAAGAAGACAGTGATATAGACGAGAATATTGAAGCCATGTCACAGGCGGTAAAGGAAGTAAAAACAGGGCTTGTAACTTATGCTGTAAGGGATACTGTATTTAATGATTTAGAAATTAAAAAAGACCAAATTATTGCTATTTATGAAGGCGATATAACAAATCACGGAGAAAATCCGGAAGACGAAGCAGTTGAATTAATAAATAAAATGGTTGACGAAGACAGTTTTTTAGTTACCGTATTTTACGGAGATAATGTCGATGAAAAAACTGCAGAAAGTATTAAACCAAGGATTGAAGAGATTGCAGAAGACTGCGATATTGAAATTATATACGGAGGTCAGCCTCTTTATTACTATATAATCTCGGTAGAATAACAAAACAAGGCAGGCAGACTTCTATAACATGTAGTGGTGAAAAATGTTAGATGCAGATATTCAATATTTAAAGGGAGTAGGGCCGAACAGGGCTTTAAAATTGCACAAATTAGACATATTTACAGTGAGCGATTTATTAAATTATTTTCCCGTTAAATATGAAGACAGGAGAACAGTTAAAAATATAAATGAAATATGTGAGCAGGGTAAATATCTGTTAAAAGTCAGGATTTTTGAAAAACCCAAATATTCAAGAATCAAAAAGAATATGTCAATAATTAAAGCAATATGTAAGGATGATACGGGATTTGTCACCCTTACATTTTTCAATCAGGACTTTTTAAAGGATAAGCTGATTGTTGGCGAATACTACTATGTTTTTGGAAATGTAAAAATTGCCTATGGCAAATTAGAATCTACAAATCCTGAAATCGAATTTATTAATAAAGACTGGAAGGCAGGAAAAATAATGCCTGTTTACGGTCTTACATACGGATTGTCAAATAATGAAATTACAAAGTTAGTAAAGACTGCCTTAGAAACATACTATGATGAAATTCAAAATGTCTTGCCTGACGAAATAATAAAGAAATATAAGCTTATTTCAAAAAAAGCTGCAGTAAAAGCTCTTCATTTTCCAAGCGACAATAAGAAATATACATTGGCAAAGAGAACTATTGCCTTTGAAAAATTGTTGATAATGCAGCTTGGCCTTTTTAATATTAAGAATAATTTAACCAATGAATTAAATGATATCGAATTAAGAAACACAGAGCTGTCAGAAAAACTATTGAGCTCCATACCTTACAAGCTTACTAAGGCACAGCTTAAAGTTATTGAGGAAATAAAAGAAGATTTGAAAAGTCAAAAAACAATGAACAGACTTGTTCAGGGAGATGTCGGCTCCGGAAAGACCGTGGTAGCTGTTTATGCAATGCTAATGGCAGCCGGCTCGGGATATCAGTCATCCATGATGGCTCCAACCGAAATATTAGCCCTGCAGCACTATGATACAATTAAAGAGTATATAAAAATAGCCGGATTGGATGTTAAGGCAGAAATTTTAACAGGTTCAACAAAGCCAAAAGAAAAACAAGAAATTCTTGATAAACTCAAAGGCGGAGAAATCGATATTATAGTTGGAACCCATGCGCTTATTGAAGAAAATGTGGAGTTTAAAAATATAGGGCTTGTGGTTACCGACGAACAGCATCGCTTTGGGGTAAGGCAAAGAGCAAGGCTGTCAAATAAGGGGAAAAACCCGCATATTCTTATTATGACAGCGACACCTATTCCAAGAACCTTGGCTTTGATGATTTATGGTGATTTGGATATTTCATTGATAGACGAAATGCCTCCGGGAAGACAAAAAGTAATTACTTCTATCATAAGCGAAAAGGAAAAGACAAAAGCATATGATTTTATTAAAAGTCAAGTTGACAGCGGCAGGCAGGCATATATTGTGGCACCCTTGGTTGATGAATCCGAAAATTTAGATTTGAATTCCGCTGTTGAAATATATAAAGAATTAAGCACCTCACATTTTTCAGGGTACAAATTAGGTCTTTTGCACGGTAAAATGAGCAATAGTGAAAAAGAAGAAATCATAAATAAATTTTATAGGGGAAAAATAAATGTGCTTATCTCTACCACCGTTGTCGAAGTTGGCGTAAATGTTCCAAATGCAGTTGTTATGCTTATTTTAAATGCTGAAAGGTTTGGTCTTGCACAGCTGCATCAGCTAAGAGGCAGAGTCGGAAGAGGTAAATGCCAGTCATATTGTATTTTGGTTAATGAAAGTAAGAGTAAAAAATCAAAAGATAGAATGAATATTTTAAAAAGAACAGACAACGGGTTTATAATAGCAGAAGAAGATTTAAAAATAAGAGGACCCGGAGACTTTTTCGGAGTAAGACAGCATGGATTATCAAAATTGGAAATTCAAAATATAGTGAATAATGTAGAAACAGTACAGGAAGTCCAACTTTTATCAAAAAGAATTTTATCGGAAAACCCATATTTAAAAGGTTCTGATTATCAAAATTTAAAAATGGAAATTATGAATTTGTTTAAAGACGAAACAATTGTATTTAATTGATAAATAAAATAAAAAGAGGTTCTAATGAGAATAATATCCGGAACAAATAAAGGCAAAAAATTGTATGCTCCTGAAGGGAAAAGTGTAAGACCTACCGGTGATAAAATCAAAGAGGCGATTTTTAATATAATCGGGTCAATCGATGAAGAGTCGACTGTATTAGAATTGTTTGCAGGCTCAGGAAGCATAGGCATCGAATTTTTGGCAAGAGGTGCAAAACACTGTACATTTGTTGATATATCTCGTAAAAGTTTAAATTATGTAAAAAAGAATTTGGAATTATGTAATTTTAGCGATAAAGCTAAAATTATATCCTCTGATTATGAAAAAGCAATAATAAATTTATCTAAGGACAATGAAAAATTTGATTATATTTTTGCAGACCCGCCATACGAGTTAAACATAAGCAATAAAATATTAAATAAAATTGTTGAATATGGTATATTAAAAAGCGACGGACTCCTTATTATTGAAAGCGACAAATCCGAAAAAGTAATTGATAATGAAGTTGCAAATATGATAGAATATAAAGAGAAAATATATGGAAGGACTAAAATCAGCATAATCAAATATTTGGAGGAACAATGAAAGTATTATACACCGGGAGTTTCGACCCGATAACAATGGGACACCTTGATATAATTAAAAGAATTTCGAAAAAATTTGAAGAGGTTGTAGTAACGGTATTTAATAATAAGGAGAAGAAATACTGGTTTTCCATAGAAGAAAGATGTGAGATGGTAAGAGAAGCCGTTAAGGATTTAGAAAATGTTGAGGTGGATTTTACGGGAGGGCTAGTAGTAGATTATTGTAAAAGGAATAATATCAGCATTATAGTAAGGGGGTTGAGAGCCGTATCCGATTATGAATATGAGCTGGCAATATCAAGTATTAATAAACATTTAAATAATGAATTAGAAACTATATTTTTGGTTGCAACATCGGAATATTCTTTTTTAAGTTCCAGCATGGTAAAAGATGTGGCTGAACATGGAGGAAACATTGAAGGATTAGTTCCTGATAATGTTGCACAAAATATATATAGATTACTTGGGAGGAAGTAAAAATGGATATCTTGAATTTATTGGAAAGGATAGAGGATATTATAGAAGACTCTTCTAAGTTTCCCTTATCAAATAAGGTTATGATTGACAAAGAAGAAGTTTTGGAAGTAATAAATGAAATCAGATTAAAATTACCTGATGAAATCAACAGAGCTTCATGGGTTGCAAAAGAGAGACAGCGTATACTTAATGAAGCACAGAGCGAGGCAGATGAACTTATCAATAAAGTAAAAGAGCAACAGAAACATTTAATTGAAGAAAGTGAAATAACAAGACAAGCTAAAATTTATGCAAATGAAATAATTGAGGAGGCAGAAAGAAAAGCAAACGAAATGAAAGTTGGAGCATATAATTACAGCGATGAAATATTGTCCAAGCTTCAAGACAAAATCAAAGAAATAAACAACATAATAGAAGACAATAGAGAAGTACTTAAAAAGATGTAATAATAAATAAAGAACCATCCCGATAATTAAATTAGGAGGTTCTTTAAATTTTATTTATTTGTGCTCAATTCTTCTGTGATTTTATGCCTGTATACCTCCATCATTTCGGAGAAAATTTTACCGGTTGGAGGCGGAGTGTAAGTAATAATGTTTGCACCTGCTCTTATGGTTTCCAATATACTTTCAGGTGTCGGCCCACCCGTTGCAATAATCGGAAAATATGGGTGTTTTTCTCGTATTTGTCTTACAATATTTGTTGTATTTGCTCCTCCTGAAACGTTGAAAATGGATACTCCTGCCTTTATTCTTGATTCGAAATCCTCTTTTTCGGACACTATTGTAATTATAATCGGTATATCCAATCTCTCTTTCATTTCGGATATCAGTTCATTCTTAGTAGGCGCATTCAATACTACCCCATAGGCTCCCGTCAATTCGGCATTTAAAGCAATATCAATTGATCTCTGTCCTGTTGTTGTACCTCCTCCGACACCTACAAACACAGGCGTAGGAGATATATCTATAATTGCCTGGTTAATTGCCAATTGAGGAGTAAAAGGATATACTGCAATTACCCCGTCTGCATTATTATTCTTTATAATTGCTAAATCAGTTGTATAGATTAAGGACTTTATTCTTTTCCCAAAAATTTTTATACCGCTGGCATTGTATATTTCTTGCGGCATCTGTATGGGTTTCTTTTTTAGAACGGATTCAATGGTCGGTACAAACTTTTTATCCTTAATCTCAGTGTTTGATTTTACGGCTTCACTGTAATTATCGGTAATAATTTCTTTATTATCCATATACGACTCCTTTTTAGATTATTATACTTTTTTTATTAATAAAATTCAACACAAATAAAAATAAAGCTATGCAATTTTATAAATAAAAGGTATAATACAAGTAGTACAATCAGCGGAGGTCATTTTGAAAAAATTAATGCTTTCAGGGACTGTTCAGATTGAAACAAGAAGATTTGTACTTAGGAAATTCCAAATGTCCGATGCACAAGATATTTATTATAATTGGTTAAGCGACAAGGATTCAGCTAAATATAATGCATGGAGGGTTCATACGTCTATTGATGAAACAAAAGAATATCTATCGGAATGGACGAGCCTTTATAAAAAAGATGATTATTTGCACTGGGCTGTTGTGGACAAGGAAACAAAAGAAGTAATCGGATCAGTTACCGTATCAAACATTAAAAAGTGGAAAAAATATTGTGAAGTAGGTTACACTATAGCAAAAAAACTATGGAATCAAGGAATTGCTACGGAAGTATTAATCAGTATACTGCATTATTTAACACAAGAAGTTGGATTTGAAAAAGTTTGTGCAATTCATGATATTAGAAATGAAGCATCAGGGAGAGTTATGGAAAAGGCAGGAATGAAATTTGTAAAAAATAAAACTCACATTTTTTTAAACAGCGATAATATAATAATGAAATGCAGATTATATGAGTACAGAGGTATGGGGACACACCTCTAGTATAAGGAAAGTCTTTGCAAGTTCGAGGAATGTCCCCAAAAATAAAGGTTGCTTTAAAGATGTTTTATGTTATAATATAATGGTTAATTCATGAATCTAAGGTCAATAATTGAATGATACATAGAAACTTAAGGATAACGGAGGGCTAAATGAGTTCAAAATTAATAAAAAAAGAGAAAAATACAGTTACATTAGAATTTACAGTATCTCAAGATGAGTTTGATAAGGCTGTGAATAAAGCATATTTAAAGGTTAAGAATAATATAAATGTTCAGGGATTCAGAAAGGGAAAAGCTCCAAGACATATTATAGAAAAAAAATATGGAAAGAGCATTTTTTATGATGATGCTTTGGATATTGCTGTTCAGGAAGCATATCCGAAAGCTGTTAATGAATTAGAATTAGACATTATAGACAGTCCTAAAATAAATGTTGAAAAATTTGAAGATGGTGAAGAAATAGTATTTACGGCCGAAGTTGAAGTAATGCCGGAAGTTGAACTGCCGAAGTACAAAGGAATTGAGGTTGTAAAGACAGAAATAAAAGTAACTGACGAAGATGTAGAAAGAGAATTAAAATCAATACAGGAAAAAAATGCGAGAATAGTTGAAGTTGCGGACAGACCAGTTCAAAAAGGCGACTTTTTAACAATTGATTATGCCGGTTTTGTCGGAGAAGAACAATTTGAAGGCGGTACAGCCGAAAATCAAACATTGGAAATCGGCTCGAATTCTTTTATACCGGGGTTTGAAGACCAATTGATAGGCAAGTCAAAAGGTGATGAGGTAACAGTTAATGTAACATTCCCTGATGATTATCATGCAGAGAATTTAAAAGGCAAGGATGCAGTTTTCAATGTTAAAATACATGAAATCAAAGCAAAGGAACTTCCTGAAATGGATGATGAATTTGCTAAGGATGTAAGTGAATTTGATACATTGGAGGAGCTGATAGAGGATACCAGAAAAGTATTGGAAAAAAAGGCTGCCGACCAATCTAAAATCTCAAACGACAACAAAGTTATAACAAAAATTGTAAATGATACAAAGTTAGAAGTTCCCGAAGTTTTAATCCAGAGGGAAATTGAGCATATGGGAAGAGATTACGAGCAGCAGTTCCGTCAGCAAGGATTTACCGGCAAAGAATACGACGAGTTGATTAATAATTTTGTTAATCAATATAAGGAAAGTGCCAGAGGTCAGGCTGAGTTCAATGTAAAGGCAGAATTGGTTTTAGAAGAAATTATTAAAAAAGAAGAAATAACAGTTTCAGATGAAGAATTACAAGAGGAAATAAATAAAATAGCAGAGTCATACAAGGTTGAAGAAGACAGACTTGAAGGATTTAAAGAAAGTTTAATGCAGTCAAGCAAAGGCTATATTGAAGAAACTCTTAAAAAAAGAAAAGTCTTTGATATGCTTGTTGAAAATGCGGTTTTTGTCGATGCTCCTGAGACTGTTGAATCAATAGAAGCTCATGAAACAATTAATGAAAGCGAAAAAGCAGAAGAGCCGGAAGAAGACAAAGAATAAGATTAAGATAAATTTAAGAAAATTAAGTACAATTAAGGTAGAAATAAATATAATATAGGAGGAATAAAGATGACATTAATACCATATGTAATTGAACAGACCGGTAGAGGTGAAAGGTCTTACGATATATTTTCAAGACTTTTAAAAGATAGAATTGTAATACTTAGTGATGAAGTTAATGATGCGACGGCAAGCTTAATAGTTGCACAAATGTTGTTTTTGGAGTCTGAAGACCCGGATAAAGATATACAATTTTATATCAATTCACCCGGAGGCTCCATTACTGCAGGCATGGCAATTTATGACACCATGCAGTTAATAAAACCTGATGTTTCAACAATATGCGTCGGGATGGCAGCCAGTATGGGAGCATTCCTGCTCTTGTCCGGAGCAAAAGGAAAGAGATTTGCTCTTCCAAATTCAGAAATAATGATTCACCAGCCTTTGGGAGGCATGAGAGGGCAAGCTTCAGACATAAAAATACATGCCGATAGAATTATCAAGATAAGAGATACATTAAACAAGATTATTAGCGAAAAAACAGGTCAACCGATAGCAAAGGTACAACAGGATACAGACAGAGATAACTTTATGACTGCGGAGGAAGCTAAGATCTATGGCATAATAGATGATATTATAGCTAAAAGAAAATAAGGAGTGTTTCAATGAGCAAAGTAAATGAAAAACATATTAAATGCTCGTTTTGCGGCAAGTCTCAGGAGCAGGTAAGAAGACTTATAGCCGGTCCGGATGTTTATATATGTGATGAATGTATAGAGTTATGCTATAACATTGTTGATGAAGATATAGATTTATTTGAAGAATATGATTTTACGGAACTGCCAAAACCAAAAGAAATGAAGGCAAAATTGGATGAGTACGTAATAAATCAGGATAACGCCAAAAAAGCTTTGGTTGTAGCGGTATACAATCATTATAAAAGAATTAACTACAAAACTAAAGATGACGGAGTAGAAATTCAAAAAAGCAACATACTATTGTTGGGACCTACAGGCAGCGGAAAAACATATTTGGCACAAACATTGGCAAAATTATTAAATGTACCCTTTGCCATAGCTGATGCCACATCTTTAACCGAAGCAGGATATGTAGGCGAAGATGTTGAAAATATCCTTTTAAAATTATTGCAGGCAGCGGACTTTGATGTAGAAAGAGCCGAAAAGGGTATAATATATATCGATGAAGTTGATAAAATTTCAAGACGTTCAGAGAACCCTTCAATAACAAGGGATGTAAGCGGCGAAGGTGTACAGCAGGCATTGCTTAAAATACTTGAAGGAACTGTTGCCAATGTTCCGCCCCAGGGAGGAAGAAAACATCCTCATCAGGAATTCATTCAAATAGATACCACCAATATATTGTTTATACTTGGAGGAGCATTTGATGGTATCGAGAAAATAATTCAAAGAAGAGTGGGTAAGAAAAGCATTGGTTTTGGAGCAGATATTTCAGGAAACAACTCAATGGATACGGATGAATTGTTAAAACAGGTTCAATCCCAGGATTTATTGAAGTATGGAATGATTCCTGAATTTGTCGGAAGAATACCGGTAATTGTAGCTTTGGAAAAATTAGATAAAAATGCTTTAATATCAATTCTGACGGAACCAAAGAACTCCTTAGTCAAACAATACAAAGAATTATTTAAAATGGATAACGTAGAGTTGGAAATCGAGAAAGATGCTCTGGAAGAAATAGCTAAGAAGGCATTGGAAATCAATACGGGAGCAAGAGGCTTAAGAGGAATTCTTGAAAGCACAATGACTGAAGTAATGTATGAAATTCCATCAAGAAGTGATATCAAGAAATGTGTTATTACTAAAGACACAATTATAAATAAAAGTGAGCCGAAATTAGTATTAACAAAGAAGCCTGTTTCTGATAAGAAAGAGAATGTTTCATAGACTGCCTGCCATTAGCAGGCAGTTTTTTAAGGAGAAAGTATGATTAAGAATTATAAAATTGAGAGAAGAAACCTTCCGCTGATTCCGATAAGAGGCATAGGAATTTTCCCCAATACCGTAATACATTTTGACATAGGAAGGGAAAAATCGATAAATGCATTGGAAGAAGCAATGCTTGAAGATTCAGATATTTTTTTGACCGTACAAAAGGTTGCGGACATGGAGTCGCCTAAGGAAGATGATTTTTATGAAGTGGGCGTTATTTGTAAAATAAAGCAAATGATTAAAATGCCCGGAGACAATATCAGAGTCCTTGTTGAAGGTATAAACAGGGCTAAAATTGTATCTGTAACCCAGGATGACCCCTATTTTGAAGTTGCTTTGGATGAGTATATATATGACGACAGTCTTCCTATTGATGATAATTTGGAGGCAATGGTTCGTCTTACATTAAACAATTTTGAAGAATATGCTTTAATTTATGCAAAAATTGCACCGGATGCCGTTATATCACTTAAAGAAATAAAAAATCCCGATAAGCTTGCAGATGTTGTTGCTTCATATATTTATCTGAAAACAAATCAAAAACAAGCTCTTCTGGAAATTTTTGACCCTTATAAGAGGCTTGAATCCATAAATAAAATGTTAGCGAAAGAAATTAAGGTGCTGCAGATAGAAAATGAAATAAACGAGCTTGTTAAAAAACAGGTCAGCGAGTTTCAAAAAGATTATTATTTAAAAGAGCAGATGAGAGCTATTCAAAAAGAATTAGGGGAAGATGAAGGTACGGATTATGAAGTTGAAGAGTATCTTCAAAAAATCTCAAAGGCCAACATGCCTAAAGATGTAAAAGAAAAAGCAGAAAAGGAAATTAACAGACTTTTAAAAATATCTCCATCTTCACCGGATGCCGGGGTTATAAGAACGTATGTTGATTGGCTTTTAGATTTACCTTGGAATAAAAAGACAAAGGACAATACCGATTTAAGCAGAGCCAGAAAAATACTTGCTGAAGACCATTACGGATTGGAAGAAGTAAAGGAAAGAATATTGGAATATTTAGCTGTAAAGAATATTAAAAAGGATATGAAGGGACCAATACTGTGCTTTGTGGGACCACCGGGAGTAGGGAAAACATCAATTGCAAAATCCATTGCTCGCGCCATGGATAGAAAGTATGTGCGAATTTCTTTGGGAGGAGTAAGGGACGAAGCAGAAATCAGGGGTCACAGAAGAACATATATCGGTGCAATACCGGGAAGAATAATATCATCAATTGCAAAAGTAAAAGTGAATAATCCCGTATTTTTATTGGATGAAATAGATAAGTTAAACAGTGATTTTAAAGGTGACCCGGCTTCTGCACTGCTCGAAGCACTTGACCCTGAGCAAAACAATACATTTACCGACCATTATATTGAGGCACCTTTCAGTTTGCAAAATGTAATGTTTATTACAACCGCAAACACGACCTCAACCATTCCCGGTCCTCTTTTGGACAGGATGGAAGTTATTGAAATATCAGGATACACAGATATTGAAAAAAGAAATATTGCAGAAAAATATTTAATTAAAAAACAACTTTCCGAGCATGGACTTAAAGAAAACCAGGTAAAAATTTCAACAAATGCAATAAATGAAATAATCGAAAGATATACAAGAGAATCAGGAGTCAGAAACTTAGAAAGAAATATAGGTAAATTAATAAGAAAAGCTGCGGTTCAAATAGTAGAAAAAAACAAAAGCACTGTTTCAATAAATAATTTAAACATAAAAAAATATTTAGGCATCCCTAAATATGATTATGATATTGCCTATGAGGAAGACCAGGTTGGAGTTGTAACAGGACTTGCTTGGACTCAGGTAGGCGGAGAAACACTGTTTGTTGAAGTGAATACCATGAAGGGTGACGGGAAACTACAGCTTACAGGACAATTAGGCGATGTTATGAAGGAATCTGCAATGGCTGCATTAAGCTATATAAAAGCCAATGCGGAAAATTTCGATATTGACAATAAAATATTTAAAGAAACGGACATCCATGTACATGTGCCTGAAGGTGCAATTCCAAAGGATGGTCCTTCCGCAGGAATTACCATGGCAACAGCAATAATATCGGCTTTGACAAAGAAACCTGTCAGAAAAGATGTTGCGATGACCGGTGAAATTACAATTACGGGAAGAGTTCTTCCCATCGGAGGCCTTAAAGAAAAACTTTTGGCTGCAAAGAGAGCAGGAATTAAAAAAGTTTTACTCTGCTCTAAAAACAAGGCGGATGTTTCGAAAATTGACCCAAAAATAATTCGCTCAATGGAAATTGTATATGCAGATAAAATAGATGATGTGGTGAAAGAAGCGTTGCGATAAGATATAAAAAATCCGCTAACGGTTTTGGCCAAGAATAAGAAGGGATATATATGATTATCAGAAAAGCTGAATTTTTGATTTCAGCGGTTAAAAAAGAGCAGTATCCGAATACTGGAGTTCCTGAAATAGCATTTGCAGGCAAATCAAATGTCGGCAAGTCTTCTATGATAAATGCTTTGGTCAACAGGAGAAATCTTGCGAAAACCAGCTCACAGCCCGGAAAAACACAAACCTTGAATTTTTACAATATAAATGATGAATTCAACTTTGTGGACCTTCCGGGATATGGCTATGCAAAAGTATCAAAGGCAGAACAAGCTAAATGGGCAGATATGATTGATTTATACTTGCACAGCAGACAACAGCTTAAGGAAGTTATACTGCTTGTAGATATAAGGCATGAGCCGGGCAGAAACGACCTGCTGATGTACGAATGGATTAAAAGCTTTGGGTTCAAAGGATATATTATAGCTACAAAAGCAGATAAATTATCTAAGTCCCAACAGATTAAAAGTTTGAATAATATTAAAAAAACCTTACAAATAAAGGATATAGGTTTAATATATCAATTTTCATCAACATCCAAACTTGGAGTAGAAGAAATATGGATACTATTTGAAAGCATCTTAAATTTACATGATTAGACAAACCCCTGTAAAAAATAAGAATACCTTTGTGTTATAATATATTTTGCTGTTTAAGCTCATTAAAACAGGGTATATTATGACGAGGAGGAATTATTATGCATTATGTAGTTGAAAGAAAAGTTAATAGCGACATTAAATGCGGCAAGAAGATAATCGAAGAGATTCTTGGAAGCATTGAGGGACTGATTGATCCCAATACCTATTTCAACACAAAACTTATTCTTAATGAACTGATGATAAATAGTGTCGTCCACGGTAATTGTGGAGACTTAAATAAAATGATATATATAAAAGTCTATATTAACGAATCAAGAATTATTGTTGAGGTTTCAGACGAAGGTTCAGGTATTTGCTATGAGCATAAAAATTGCGGGGAATATGATTATTTGGAATGCGGAAGAGGTTTAATGCTGGTGGAAGGACTTTCCGACAAGTTAAGCATTGAAGGAAATACGGTTACTTGTGTACAATATTTAAAATAATTATTTAAATAACATACAAAATTTGCTATAATAAACACTACGAGTGTTTATTTTTTATGGTATGGGGACACACCGATGTCCCTGTTCAAGGAGTAATAATGGACAATATAAAACTTTCTGTCAGAGAATTGGTCGAATTCATTTATAAAAGCGGCGATATTAATGTAAGAAATTTAGGTGCAGATAGAGCAATTGAAGGAATTAAAGCCCATAAAATTCTCCAGAATCAAATGGGAGAAAATTATTATAAAGAATACTATCTGAAAGGCGAATTTGTCCTTAACGATATTATATTTTTGATTGAAGGCAGAGCAGACGGAATTTTAATTGAAGACGATGAAACAATAATTGATGAAATAAAATCAACTTATACGGATTTAAGTTTGATTAATGGTGAATACAGCACCGCCCATATGGCTCAGGCTAAATGCTACGGTTATATGTACGGACTCTCAAACAATTTGGAAAATATCAGTGTGCAGCTTAGGTACTATAATCTTGACACCAAAGAAGTGAAAACAATAAAGCAGACATTTTCAACAGAAGAATTAAAAATATTTTTTTATTCTCTTCTTAATACATATATTGATTGGGCAGAAACAATTATAAATCTTCGAAAAGAAAGAAACAGGACAATAAAGGAATTAAATTTTCCTTTTGAAAAATATAGAAAAGGACAAAGAGATTTTTCGATAGCTGTATATTTATCAATAAGGTCAGGAAAAAAACTTTTTGCACAGGCACCTACGGGAGTGGGGAAAACAGTATCCGTTTTATTTCCTGCAATAAAATCCCTGTATGAAAAAAATGCTAAAATATTCTATCTTACGGCCAAGTCTTCAACAAAGACTATAGCTTTCAACACTGTTAAAATGATGCATAAACAGGGTCTTAGGCTGAGAACAACCGTTATAACCGCCAAGGACAAAATTTGCTTCATGGATGAAACAAAATGCGAGCCGGAATACTGCCCTTATGCAAAGGGTTATTATGACAAGCTTAATATTCCATTAAGAGAAACAATAAAGAATAATTGCATGTATGACCGTGAGTTTATTGAAGAATTAGGAAAAAAGTATGAACTGTGCCCTTTTGAACTGAGCCTTGATCTGTCCTATATGTCAGATATAGTAATATGTGATTACAACTATTATTTTGACCCGAGGGTAGCACTGAAAAGAGAGGATCTATTTAATAAGGACAAGGATATACTGCTCATAGATGAGGCGCATAATCTTGAAGACCGAGTACGAAATATGTATTCTCCGGAGTTAATCAAGGAAGAATTTTATGAAGTATATAAAATTATTAAATCTGAAAAAAGCTTAAGCAAGGAATTATTTAATATTAATAAAAAATTTATAAATATTAAAAAGAGTATAGATGAAGCACAAATATTAAAAGAAACTCCGGAAGAATTAATAAAAGCTTTAAGAAAATTTATCGCTAAGGCTGATAAATATTTCAACGAAAGAAAAAATGAAAAAATTCCGGAGGAACTTACCGACATATATTTTAAGAGTATTTTTTTTATAAAAATATCGGAAATTGCGGATGATAATTTTTGCTATTATGCCGATTCTGCAAACAATAAAACAATGGTGAAATTATTCTTGATTGATACTTCCCAAATATTGAAGGAAATTGAAAGGAATGCCCGGTCATCAATTTTCTTCTCGGCAACTTTAACTCCCTTGAAATATTTCAGATATATATTAGGGGGAGAGGAAGATGATTATATATTAAAGTTAAGCTCTCCTTATGATAAAGAGAATTTAAACTTAATGATAACTTCAGATATATCAATGAAATACACAAAGAGGGATTCAAATATTGAAAAGACATGTGAATATATCAATACTTTGATAACAGAAAAAAAGGGAAATTATATGATATTTTTCCCCTCTTATAATTTCATGAATAAGGTTTATTCGGTATATGAATCATTGTATGATACCATGAACATAATTGTTCAAAGCCAGGGGCTCAATGAAGAAGAACAGATGGATATCTTAAGCAGGTTCGAAAATGAGCGCAATGTGGTTCTATTCACTGTTGTAGGGGGTACTTTTTCTGAAGGAATTGATTTACCCCTTGATAAATTAATTGGCGCAGTTATAATAGGAACCGGGATACCGCAAATTTCTTTTGAAAGAAATATAATTAAAGCATTTTTTGATGAAAAAATGAACACGGGTTATGATTATGCATATAAATATCCCGGCTTCAACAAAGTCCTTCAATCAGCAGGAAGAGTAATACGAACTGAAGATGATAGGGGAACAGTCCTGTTGATTGACTCAAGATTTTGTCAATATACATATTTGAAATTATTTCCCGACCACTGGAAACATTTTAAGAAAATTAAGACTTCAGAAGATATAAAAAATTTGTTGTAGTATAGGAGGACATATGAATATATTATCCGATAAAAATGTAATGAACAATCAAATTATTACAAAGGAAGAAACAGAGCTTCTTATAAATAAGACTAAAATTTATGAGGTAGTAAGGGTTATTGATGGAAAGCCTATTTTTTTAAAGGAACATTTCCAACGTATGAGCGAAAGCATAAATTTAAGCGGAATAGAAGGAAACATAAATTATGAAGAGTTCAAAAATTCCGTAGAATTGCTTATAAAAGAGAATTCCTTCAAAAATTTAAACATTAGAGTTTCTTACTTTTATGATAAAAAGCCTCTTACTTTGTTCTACTTTATTGAAAGTTACTATCCTTCCAAAGACGAATTTGCTGAAGGAGTACATACCGTTACGGTGAAAATGGAGAGAGCAAACCCCAATGTTAAGTCATTCCAAAAAGAATATAAGGATAAAGTTACAAGAATAATTAAAGAAAATAATGCTTTTGAAGCCATATTAATAAATCATGACAACACGGTCAGCGAGGGAAGCAAATCAAATATTTTTTTCGTAGAAGGCAATAAGCTGATAACATCGCCGGATTCTTCTGTTCTTTTGGGCGTTACAAGAAGCAAGGTTATAAGCGTTTGTGAAGAAAATTCGATAGAGGTTCATAAAAGGATAATTAGATTGGACGAGATAGAAAGTTTCGACGGCGTATTCTTAACAGGGACATCAAATGATGTACTTCCGATAAAAACCGTTGATAATATTGTCTTTAATTCTTCAGAAAATGAAGTTGTGAAGAAGGTGTCCAGATTATATTTAGGAGAGGTTAAAAAAGAGATTGAGAAGGGTTAGGTCATAAACACAAAAATGGCCTGGTGGCCATTGTTGTGAAGCATTAATATGCATAAAAGGGGTATTGGGAATATATTTGGTTATCGGGGGGGATAACCAATAACAATTATAGCAAACATAAAATTATTATGCAAGCTTTTTTTACAAATTTCGAGTTCCCTAGGTGCCTTCTCCAGGTGCCTGGCACCTCAGCATGGTGCCTGGCACCGTTAGATGAAGGGCTTGTCAAAGAATCTTAAAAGAAACTTATAAAAATAAACAAAGAGGTAAATATGTTAGTATATTTGGATAACAGTGCAACGACAAAAGTAAGAGATGAAGTATTGAAAGAAATAATAGATGCTCATGAAAATTATTACGGGAATCCTTCTTCCCTGCACAGGATGGGACATAAGGTTGAAAAGAAGATTGATGAAGCAAGAACACTTTCGGCAAAACTCATAGGTGCAAAACCTGAAGAAATTTATTTTACCGGCGGAGGAACGGAAAGCAATAATATTGCAATTTTTGGACATTTATCAAACCTAAAGGAGTACAATAATGTTATCACCACTAATATTGAGCATCCTTCCGTATACAATGTTTTTAAACAGTTAGAAGACAGATGTTTGGTTAAGTATTTAGAAACGGATGAAAACGGAAAAATTAATATTGATGAGCTTCATAATATGGTGGATGAAAATACCCTCCTCATATCAATTATGCATGTAAACAATGAAATTGGAGCAGTTCAGGAATTGAATGAAATTACGGCAATTATAAAGCGAAAAAACAAAAATGCAAAACTGCATGTTGATGCTGTTCAATCCTATGGGAAAATTAAAATAGATGTAAATAAAACTCCTCTTGATACCTTGTCGTTCAGCAGCCACAAAATACACGGGCCTAAGGGAGTAGGCGGATTATTTATACGCTCCGGTATAAAAATAACTCCATTAATTTACGGAGGAGGACAGGAGAGAGGGATTCGCTCGGGAACCGAGAACACAACAGGAATTATAGGCTTCGGCAAGGCTTGTAAATTAATGTATGATAATTTTGATGAGGAAGTAAATAAGCTTTACGGTTTAAAAAATACATATATAAAAAGGCTTGAAGAAATTGAAGATATTAAAATAAACAGTCCTATAGACGGAGCTCCTCATATTATTAGTGTATCATTTAAAAATGTGCCGGGAGAAGTATTGGTTCATTATTTGGAAGATAAAAATATTTTTGTTTCAACCGGCTCTGCTTGCTCTTCAAAATCAAAAGACAGCAGGATATTGGAAGCAATAAAACTAAGCAAGGAATACCGGGCAGGAACTATACGCATCAGTCTTGGTCATTTTAATAACTTTGAAGAAGTCGATTATGTAATTGATAATATTAAAAAATCGGTTAAAGATATAAGAAGTATAACAAAGAGAGGATAATATGTACAATATAGCTGCAGTAAGCTTCGGAGAATTATTTTTAAAAGGAAAAAACAGAGGAAAATTTGAGCAAAAGCTGATTGAGCAAATCAAATATGCTCTGAAAGAATTTAATCATGTGTCCGTATACAAAGATTCAGGCAAGGTATATGTTGAAACGAAAAATGAAGAGGATATGGATAAAATAGTCGAAAAGGTAAGGAAAATTTTTGGCATATCCAATATAAGTCCTTCCGTTAAAACAAGCAAGGATGTAGATATAATTATTGAAAAAACAATTGAACTGTTTAGATATCTGTTAAGTAAGGAGGATATAAAAACATTTAAAATTAAAACCAAGAGAAGCGACAAGGAATTTCCCCTTAAATCAATGGATTTCAGTGCCTTAGTGGGCGGTAAAATCTTGGAGAATTTCAGCTTTGTAAAAGTTGATGTCCATACCCCCGATGTGGAAGTATATATTGATATTAAAAAATGCTGCTATATATCTTCCGAAAGAATAAAAACATTGGGCGGTCTTCCCCTTGGCTCGAACGGAAGAGCACTGCTATTACTTTCAGGTGGAATTGACAGCCCTGTTGCAGGATATATGATTGCAAAAAGAGGTGTTGAAATAGATGCACTTTATTTTCATACATATCCTTTTACGTCTGAGAGAGCAAATGAAAAAGTAATTAAGCTGAAACAAAAACTTGAAGAATATTGCGGGAAAATAAAATTATACAGTATTAACATGCTTGAAATTCACAAAGCAATAAGAGAATTTTGCAAAGAAGAAGAAACCACTATATTGGCAAGGCGTTTTATGATGCGTATTGCAGAAAAAATTGCATTGGAAAATAAAATCGATATGCTTATTACGGGAGAAAGCCTGGGTCAGGTTGCAAGCCAGACAATGAAGTCAATGGCTGTTATTGAAGATGCAATCAATATGCCTATTCTTAAACCCCTGGTGGGATTAGATAAATCTGAAATAATAGAAATTGCTCGAGAAATAGGCACCTATGAGACTTCAATTTTGCCATATGATGACTGCTGCTCTGTATTTGCTCCACAGCATCCTTTAATAAATCCTAAGCTTGAGAGTATTAAAAGGTCTGAAAGCAATTTAAATGTCGAAGAATTAATCGAAAAAGTCTTATTAACTTTAGAAATTTTATAATAATGAAACTTGTCATTGCTGAACAACATTTTTGTCATTCTGAGAGCTTCAGCTCGAAGAATCTCATGAGACATTCGCTGGGCTCAGGAAGACGAGGGCTACGTCCATGAGTTGAATTCCAAATTATGCAACAAATATTAATAATATAATAATTAAAAATAATAAAACGTTTCAGTATTATCACATATTTTTTTATCTGACATATATTGAATTATAAATTAAGAGAGGTGATTTATATGTCAGATGAAGTAAGAGCAACTAATTTCAGATGCTGCGATGACAGATCTAATGATTGGTTCGAATGGTTAATTATATTGGGGATTATATTTTTCTTGTTAGGAGGAAACAATTTCTTCGGAAGAGGATTCGGCAGATAGTACTTACTGAAATGCGGCTTTAGAGGCCGTATTTTTTTTATCCCTTGATTTTCTATTATATAGGTTGTATACTAATCTTTAATATAGAGGAGGATGTTGACAAAATGTTTAAAGTAGCACTTTTTTGTGACATACCCCAGGAAACTTTAAATTTGCTTCCTGAGGATAAATATTATTTAATAAGAGAAGAAACATCAGAAGCTGACGGAATTATAATAAGAAGTTTGGATATTCATGATATGAAGTTTTCAAAACAGCTCAAAGCCATAGCCAGGTCGGGAGCAGGAGTAAACAACATTCCTGTTGAAAGATGCTCAGAAGAAGGCATTGTCGTATTCAATGCTCCCGGAGCAAATGCCAACGCGGTGTGCGAGTTAACTTTTTTAGGACTGTTAATGAGCTCAAGAAAAGTAATAGACAGTATAGATTGGACAAAGAAGCTGGAAAGCAACGTCGTTGAAACCGTGGAAAGGGAGAAATCCAAATTCGTAGGACCGGAGCTGAAAGGGAAAACTCTTGGGGTTATAGGACTTGGAAATGTGGGACATCTTGTTGCAAACCTGGGGACTAAACTAGGTATGGAGGTTATCGGATATGACCCTTATATTTCAGTAAAAAACGCACTCTCATTATCCTGGGATGTTCAATATACCGGTGATATTAATGATTTATATAAAAGAAGCGATTATATAACCATTCATGTTCCTTATAATAATGAAACAAAGGACTATATAAATAAAGATAATATTAAATTGATGAAGGACGGTGTAAAAATATTAAATTTTGCCCGTCACGGAATAATCAATGAGGATGATTTAATAGAAGCTTTAGAAAGTGGTAAGGTAAGTTATCATGTTTCAGACCTGCCAAACGAAAAACTTTTAAAAGCAAAAAATACCTTGTGTATTCCTCATCTGGGAGGCTCTACAATCGAAGCGGAAGAAAACTGTGCCGAAATGGCTGTTACGGAGTTGACAGAATACTTGGAAAAAGGCAACATTACAAATTCCGTTAATTTTCCCGACTGTGCCATGGACAGGTATCCAGGAACGGATAGGATTGTTGTTTTGAATAAGAATATTCCAAATATGATAGGTAAAATGACCACTGCACTTGCATCTCAGAATGTTAACATAATAGGGATGGTCAATAAATCAAAAGGTGACTATGCTTGTAATATAATTGACGTAATCGGTGAGCTCAATGAAGATATGTTAAATGGATTAGTAGAGCATTACGGCATACTAAGAGTAATGCTTATTAAAAATAAGAGGTCCAAAAAATGAAAAAAGTCAACATATATACGGATGGAGCCTGCAGCAAGAATCCGGGTCCCGGAGGGTATGGTGTAATATTGGAATACAAAGGACATGAAGTTGAGCTTTCGGGCGGTTCAGAAAATACAACCAACAATCAAATGGAACTCATGGGAGTTATTATAGGACTTGAGGCATTAAAAGAGCCCTGCGATGTTACAATCGTAACCGACTCAAAGTATATTGCTGATTCCTTCAATAAAGGATGGATTGATGCATGGCAGAAAAAGTCTTGGAAGAAATCTGACGGTAAAGCAGTTTTAAACAAGGAATTATGGCAAAGACTATTAAAGGCAATGGAAGGCCATAAAGTAAAATTTGTTCATGTGCCCGGGCACAAAGGGCACATCTATAATGAGAGATGTGATAAACTAGCCGTGCAAGAAAGAAAAAAATTTGAAAAAAAGTAAAGATGCATAATGTGGAAACATTCACTTTATCATGAATATTATAAACTAACAAATTATAATATGAGGTGATTATAGTGATTTATAGACAAAATCAGCAATTATGCCCTAATATATATTCAATGCCATACGAGGTGCGACCCGGAGATACGTTAAATTCAATAGCAGCAAGATTTGGTACAAATTTAGTAGGGCTGATTGAATTGAATCCTACATTAAGATTAAGGTCATTAACGGAAGGAATGACTATATGTGTGCCAAGGGTTCCTGAAAGACCGCCATGTGTTAATGGAGCCTACTATACCATAAGGGAAGGAGATAGTTTTTATAATATTGCGCAAAGATATGGTATTCCTTTGAATTTGCTCTTAGAAGCCAATCCGGAAGCAAATCCGTATGATTTGAAAGTTGGTCAGGAAATATGCATACCTGATGTTCCTCCGGGGTGTCCTTTCGGTACGGTTGTGACTATACAAGAAGGAACAAGGTTAAGTGATATTCTCATATCTTACAATTTAAGCTTAAATGAATTAAGAGATGCAAATGTTAATTTCAATCCTAATATTATTGTACCCGGAACTGAACTATGCATACCTCAGGAAACATTTATGCAGTGTCCTGAAGGAACAACCACAGAATACGTAATACAGGCGGGAGACAGTCTTTCTACAGTGGCAATTGCAAATAATATTACACCTTCAGAATTACTTATTGCAAATCCTCATTTGAGACCGGCAAACTTTCTGATTGTAGGAACAAGAGTGTGTATACCGACAGCACGATAATATGAAAATCAGCACAGCAGTGAAAACTGCTGTGTTTTAATTAGTCTAATATCATTTGAGGAATTTATCAAAAATATTCACTTCTTTTGTTGTGATTCATAAACTATATGGAGGTGATTGCAGTGTATGTTGAAAAAATCGTTACAACAGGCATATGTCAGGGAAAATTATTTTTGTTTATAATGGAGCTTTTAAAAGAGGATTATTCTTTTAAAAAAGCTTTATATTTGGGAGCAGGCGACAGCTTTGCAATCCACAGCATAGAAGTTTTTAATGATGCGGTATATATGACAGATTCCTTTAATAACAAAATTTACAAATTCGACAGCGTAAATAATTTTTTTGAAACCAATGTGGGAAGAGACCCGCGGCATATGTGCACGGACAAAGATAATATATATGTAGCAAATTTTGAATCGGATAATATTTCAATCATTGAAATGGATACCTTCACACTTACAGGCTCTTTACCTGCAGGCATAAAAGCACATGACGTAATTTATTCAGAAAAAAACAAGTCGCTTTACACAACCTGCTACGAAGAAAATGAAGTATTGGAATACAGTATTGACAATGGAATAAGAAGACGATTCAAAACGGATGGAAAGCCCATGCATATATTTGTGCTGGATGATACGATAATAGTAATGACTTATTATGTCAATGGGATTGTACAAACTAAAATAAATTTCATTAATTTATCAAATAAAGAAATTGAAGATACTATCGACATAGATGGTCTTGCTTCAGATTTTTTACTGGATTATGAAAACAATATGCTGTATATAATAAATATTGTTGATAAAAGTCTTTATATTGCTGATTCCTTATTAAGAAAAATTATTAAAAAAATATATTTGGGAGGATATCCTGAATCCATTTCTTGCGGCAGCAAAAATATTTATGTTACTAATTCTAAAAAGCAGCAAATTGATATAATAGAAAAACAAGGGCATAATATAAGCACCTTAAAACTAATGTTTACCCCCGGTTTAATAAAGATTATACCTTAATTTGTTAATGCATTAATAATTTCTCCGAATATTTTATCAGGATTGTTTTCCCATTTTTTAATTATTTTTTTTGCCGTAATCTCATCAGTCACATTAATGCTTAAATTAAAAATAGTTGTGGAGTTTTCCGAAACTTGAAGAGTTACAATATATTCATCGTCTTTTCTTTTATAATAATGGCCGAATATTTCTCTTTGCTTTTCTATATGTTTTTTTATGCCTGAATAATTCTTTGCTACTTCATTAATAAAATATTCGGGGAGTTTATCTCCGAACATTTCTAAGGCAGCCTTGCCTGACTTTGAGACGGAGTAATACTCACTTCCATTATAAGGCTTAAGGTGTATAAACTTAACTTCACAAAGATCACTTAACAAAAGCTGCAATGTGAAATAATCCATCATGCCATATTCCAATATATAATTAGTAATTTCATTATTTGTCAAAGGTATATCAATATAATCCAATATATACAAAAGTTTAAGCTTATCTTGGGTACTTTTATTGCTGCTTATCAATTTTGCCCTCCATTAATCATATAATTATTCCGGGGACGAAGACTGTCATCCCCCTAAGTACAGGGACATTCCTTCTACAAGCAAAGACTTTCCCTAAAATAAGAAGGTGTGTCCCTCTTCATCTTTTCCTATTATATCAAACATGCAGTTAATAATAAACTAAAATTTGAAAATACTTCATGTAGACATTTATACTTAAATAATATAGTATAATAATAAGGAAAGAGGAGGGCAAATGAAAAAAATAATTATTTTAATAGCATTAATAATGATGACAGGATGTGGAGCTCCCACAGCAGAAATTCCTGAAAACCCCCCTGCCGTCGAAGCTCCGGGTGAAGAATACCCTGAAGAAGATAAAGAAGATACCGATAATTTAAATGAAGACAAAGAGCTAAGCGATGAGGAAATTCTTGCTTCCATCGATTTGTCGTTGAACCCTAATGAGCTTGGGGAAATTATGATATTGATGTATCATGGAATAGGTCCGGAAGAATCAGTATGGCAAAGAACTCCGGATAACTTTCGCAAGGACTTGGAGTACATGTATCAAAACGGTTACCGAATGATAAGTTTAAATGATTATGCTAAGGGAGAAATCAAAACAGAAGCAGGATATACTCCAATAATACTTACCTTTGACGACGGAAGGCAAAATAATTTCAGTTATATTGAAGAAAACGGGAAAATTGTAATAGATCCTGACTGTGCCATCGGGATTTTGGAAGAATTTAAAAATAAATATCCCGACTTTAATGTAACTGCCAGCTTTTTTTTGGGAACTAATTTGTTCGGACAAAAGGAATATGCAGAAAAAAAACTTAATTGGCTTATTGAAAACGGATATGATTTGGGAAACCACACCTACAGCCATAATGAGATGGCAGAATTAAATTCGGATGAAATAATAATTGAAATAGGCACCGTAAACAACATAATAAAACAATATTTGCCCGATTATGCAGTAGAAACATTGGCTCTTCCTCACGGCAGCAATCCAAAAGATGAATTTATAGAATCGGTGCTTGAAGGAGAATATGAAGGCAATAAATATAGGACCCTTGCAGTTCTGGACGTAGGCTGGAGACCTGCCTATTCACCTTTTGATATATTGACAAACTTTAGTAACCTCTACCGTGTAACTGCAAGTGAAATTAATGTGGATAATTGCGGGATTAACGATTATTTTAAACAATATGAGGAAAACAAAAGAGAAAGATTTATAAGCGATGGCAATCCTGACGTTGTAACCATACCAAAAAGACATGTCGACTACCTTAACATGGATATTGTAGGGGACAGAATAGTAAATATTTACGAATAATGACAAGGGGAGCTCTGCTCCTCAGGTTATTGGCATACTCCATTATGTCATCCTGAGCGTAAGCGAAGGATCTCTTCTTATAGGGAGCTCTGCTCCTTTTTTATTGCGATAGGTTTGAGAGAAATAAGGAAATATAGTATAATGGTTAAAAGAATAATAAGAGGGAGATGTTGTTATGATAGCTGAATTAAAAGAAATAATATCAAAAAGTGATAATATAGTATTTTTTGGAGGAGCAGGTGTTTCAACTGAAAGCGGTATACCTGATTTTAGGAGTGTTGACGGATTGTACAGCAAAAAATATAAATATCCGCCTGAAATGATGGTTTCCCACAGTTTCTTCAGGAGTAATACCGAGGAGTTCTTTGATTTTTATATAAATAAAATGATTTTTTTAAATGCTAAGCCAAACAGTGCCCATAAAAAGCTTGCTGAACTTGAAAAAGAGGGGAAAGTAAAAGCTGTTATTACACAAAATATCGATGGACTTCATCAAGCCGCAGGAAGCAAGAATGTATTGGAACTGCATGGCTCGGTACATAGAAATTACTGCATGAAGTGCAGAAAATTTTATGATGTGAATTTTATTGTCAACTCAAAAGGAATACCTAAATGCCAATGCGGAGGAATAGTTAAGCCGGATGTTGTATTGTATGAAGAAAGTCTTAATACCGATGTTATAGAAAAAGCGGTTAACTTCATAGAAAGGGCAGATGTTTTAATTGTCGGCGGGACATCCCTTGTAGTTTATCCCGCTGCCGGCCTTATTAATTACTTTAAGGGAAGCAAATTGGTACTCATTAACAAATCATCAACTCCAATGGATAGAAGAGCCGATTTAGTTATAAATGACAGTATCGGCAAGGTCTTTGAAGATTAATTAATATTGGCGTATTTACACTTCTTTTACATTATGTTATAATTAAATTAATATAAACTTAATAACTCCGAGCATAACAGCCTAAGAATGATATTTATGGCCTTATGCCGATAGGGTTTGATTGGAAACGGTCAAGCCTCCTGGTGGAAAGGAGAAACTAGATAATATGTGAACAGCAATTCCATCCAGAAGTGCTGTTTTTTAGTTCGTTTACTTTTCTGATTTATATTTAGTCTAACTAAATTAAAATATAACTATTAGGAGGAATGTATGAAAAAATTTAAAGTAATTGCAATGGTATTGGCAATAGTGATGATTCTTTCGCAATCATTGGTTTTTGCAGAAGATTATGCAATTGAAATCGGAGGGACATTAGTTGCAACAGAGCTTAAGCTTACCCTTGAAGATTTAAAATCTATGCCCGAGGAAGCGCAAATAGCACAGGAGTATGTTTACAATTCTAAGGGAGGAGAAAAAACAGTCCAGGTTAAGGGTGTAAGTTTAGCTTATTTATTGAAAGAAATGGCAGGAGTAACTGCTGAAGAAGGAAATGTAGAATTTTTCGCTGCCGATGAATGGCCGATTGACCCACAGCCCCTTCAGGATGTTCTAAACGATGAACTTAAATTTGTTTTGGCTTATGAGGTAGACGGTGAGGCAATTAACAATGATGAAGGAATAATTGAAGAAATAACTGTATACAGAAATTTAAAATATGAAGATGAATTTGATACTGTTTATAAACTAATTAATAAAATTACTGTAGGGGAAGCAGAAGCAGTGGAAGAAGAAGAAGCACCCGAAGAAGAGACTATTGAGCCGATTGAAGAGGAAACTGAAGAAACAGAAGAAACAGAAGAAGTAACATTCACTGATATAACCGAAGAATATAAATTTGCAGAGGCAGCTATTTATGACCTCGCCAAAAGAGGAATCATTGATGGAATGGGAGGCGGACTCTATGCTCCCGGAAATGAATTTACAAGAGAACAATTCTGCAAAATTATAGTTGTGGCATTGGAATATGAGCTGAAAGAATACGAAGGAGCATTCAGCGATATAGATGATGACAGATGGTCGGCACCATATGTACAAGCTGCAGTTGATTCGGGTTTGTTTGTAGGATATCCTGACGGTACATTTTTACCCGAAAAGGTAATAACAAGACAGGAAATGGCACTTGTAGCAGCCAGGGCAGCAGTTGCAAAAGGATTGGTTGAACAAGCAAAAGTTGATAAATTTGTAATGGAAAAATCTGATTACATAGACAAAGAAGATGTGGCAGACTGGGCAGGAAATGCAGTTGCATGGCTTGAAGCACAGGATGTGTTTGCAGGGATTGCAGTAGAAAAATTTGAGCCTGCAAGGAATGTTAATCGTGCCGAAGCAGCCTTGGTAGTATTCAATACATTGTTTTCGGAATAATCAAAATAAATGAGCGATATTCGCTCATTTATTTTAAAGGAGGTAAGGTAAATGACAAGAAAAATTACAGTCTGGTTCTTGATTGTATCCATGATTATAATGAATGCAACGTTTGTATTTGCAGCAGAGCCTGAACTTATAATTACAGGCACGGGAGTGGAGGAAGAAGTAGTAATCTCATCCGGTGACTGGTCAAAATATAAGATGGTAGAGAGAATTTACTCCACCAACAACAGCCTTGGATTTCATAAAATCATAAAGGCAAAAGGATATGATTTATTTGAACTTATGGGAAACGGTTTGAAAACCGATAAAGACTACAGCGTAAAATTTACATGCTCTGACGGTTTTGAATTTACAAAGACTATCAGCGAGCTTAAAAGCGCTTATTATTTCAGTGATTTTACTTTGGAAAGCAAACAGGCAGTTATGCCTATGGTTGCAAAATATACTACGGTAATGGCTGATTTTCCGAAAAATATTTTTGCTCCTCCTCTTACATGGACGGATATTCCCATTACGGAAAAAGATTTAGATAAAGATTTTCCAAAACTTGTATTCGGACAGACTGACATTGACGATATGAATATGTCTAAATGGGGCAAGGAAGTTATAAAAATTACGGTAGGAGATGAAATAGTAAAGGTAACTCCTTCATCACCATATAAACATATCAGCTATGAAGGTGAGCCTTACAATGTGGATGCCGTAACAGGAGCAACTTTTACAATTGAAGGACCTGCAGTTGAAGGTTACAGAGCCATATCATTAAGGCAAATAGAAGAAGATACAACTGGACAGACAATAGATACATATTATGAAAAAGTAAACGGTAAGGTAGTTGAAGTTTCCTATGAAGGAATAAATGTCAAATATCTAATCGATAATTACGTAAAGGCAAAGTCTAATGCCGGAAATATTATATTTAAAGATAAATCAAGAAAGACAATTATAACCGCCGACATATCGGAGGCAGGCAACTACATGGTTGCATACGGTATAAATGAAGTTCCCCTGGTTTACTTGGATACTGATGAAGGCTATATCAAGGAAAAACATAACGATAACGGTTGTTTTAAATTAGTTTATGAACAAGACAAGAATAAAGCCGAGGAATTCTCCAATGTAGCATATATTTACATAGAAGAAAAGGATGCCAAAAATATTTTTGAGCACAGCTATGCTCCTTACAATGCTGAAAAATATACAGATTATGAATTGATAATTCATGGTTCTGCTTTGGGAAAAGAAGTAAGATACAAGGTAAAAGATATAGAAGCAATGACAGACCTTCATGAAACACATGAATACAGTTTGTCAAACAGTGAATATTTCTGGTATTATAACACATACAAGGGTGTTCCTTTATGGGATTTACTCTTAAAGGCGGGTTTAGACCCTGACATTGACGAAAATACAAGCGTACGATTTATTGCTGCAGATAATTATAATTTTGCACCAATGACTATCAAAGAGATTAAGGACAGGTCTCTGTACGGATATTATGAAAAAAGTGCAATGGATAAAGGTGACGGGACCTTCCCGGGAGAATATGTAGATCCTCTTTATACGAATTTACCTGTTATGGTTGCATATGGATTTAACAAATATCCCTATGTAATAAGGCCTACCGATGAAGGGTACAACCCAGGTCTCGGCAATGACGGGGGACCTCTTCGAATAATATTCGGGAAAACAAATTATAACGATACGAACGGCTCCAATCAGGTACAATTTGCAAAGGAAATAATTATCGGCGAAGGTGAATCTCTTGCAACAGATACCCAAGGAATTGGAGAAGGAGTCAGCACGGAAATAGAAATCGATGAATCATGGAATCACAATCAAGGTGTATATAAGGAATATTTGGATATGCCAGTACTGCGAGTAACAGGCTCACAAGTTAAGCAACCTATGACATTTACCTTAAGGCAAATTGAGGCCATGACTGAATATGCGGTTAGAGATACCTATACAGGCGATGGCATAAGAGAAATGCAAGGTATTGTTTTATGGGATTTAATAAATAATGTGGTAGGGCTCAAAGAAGATGTAGAAGTTCCAAGTATAAGAGTATTCAGCGGACAAAATTACAACCAAATATTAAGAAGCAACGAGCAGGTAGTAAACGGAGTCTTAAATTCTCAAGGTCAGACTAAGAAAATAATCCTAGCTTATGCGGCAGACGGGTATCCCTTAGTACCCGACGAGTCAAGTATCGGATATGTAAACAACAATGCATACGGACCATTAAGACTCATAATTGAAGAAAGCAAATCAATGTGGGTTAAATGGACTGACTGTATAGTAGTAGGTACAGGGGATTATGAAGCACCCGACATGAAGGATGTAAAAATTGATACTTTCAGTGATATTGAAAGCCACTGGGCAAAAGACAGCATAATAGAAATGGCAGCAATGGGTTATGCAAAAGGGAGCGACGGTTTATTCAGACCAAACGATAATATCAGCAGAGCAGAATTTGTATCACTGCTTATAAGGGTACTGGGTATGGGCAATGAAGATGCAATACCTAAATTTAATGATGTGAAAGCTACGGATTGGTTTGCTAAGGATGTTGCAATAGCAGCAGAAAAAGGATATGTTAAAGGCTATGAAGACGGCACCTTCAAACCGAATTCTCCTATTTCAAGACAGGAAATAGGGACTATAATTGGCTCTTTGCTAGAAGATGATATAACAAATGCTCATGAAATTTTGTCTATTTTCAGCGATGAAGTTCCCGAGTGGGCAAAGGTACCCGTTGCAAAGACGGTAAAGGCTGAAATTATCAAAGGGCTGCCCGGAAATATTTTCGGCGGTGCACAAAATACAACAAGAGCAGAAGCAGCGGTAATGCTGTTAAGATATTTAGACAAATGAAAAACATTTTGTCATTGCAATGAATAACAATTTTGTCATTCTGAGAGCTTTAGCTCGAAGAATCTCATGAGATCCTTCGCTTGCGCTCAGGATGACAAATATGTTTGATATTTTAACAGATAAATGGTTAAGGAAATATTTGAGGTGTATGATATGAAAAAATTATTAATTATTTTATTTGCAATACTTTTGATATCAGCAGGATGTTCTCAAAATGCAGCTGATGCTCCCGCAACAAATGAAATCACTGAATCCGGTGAAAATAATAATGAAGTAAGTAAAGAAATTGGAAATTCAAATGAGCCGGAAGCAGAAGAAGATGAAAAGACTGAAGAACCTCTAAGTGAAAAACCTTCTGAAGAAGCAGAAGAGGCAGCAAAGAAAGAAGAACCCTCCGAAGAAATATCCGAGCAGAAAGAACCGATAACTGAAGAAGTTTTAGAAGACAACCCGGCAGAAGAAGAGACGGAAATTACAGAGAATGCACTAATAATTAAAGGGCATGCAGAAAAGGAGCTTTCTCTTACATTAGATGAATTAAAGGCAATGGATGATATTATTTTTGAAGCTGATTTTTATTCATTAAATAATTTCGGTACAACGGGTTATACGCATTTTAAAGGCGTTAAGCTGTGGGACCTGTTGAAAAATGAAGCATTGATAAAACCCGAAGCTTCTAAAATATCAATTATAGCCCAAGATGGATACAGCATGGAATTTACTATTGAGCAGGTACAAATGGAATATATGGATGAAACAAATCCCGAAAATAAATATCCAATGATTATTGCATGGGAAGAAAACGGAGAAGAATATAGTCTTGATGAAGGTAATCCGTATAAATTGGTGGTAGGACAAAAAGAGCCCGGAGATATTAACAAACCTCAATGGGTTTCAAATATAGATGTAATCCTTATTGAATAGGTGAAAAAATGAAAAACAGATACATTATCATTATTTTTATTATTCTTGTTATTGCAGGCTCATTATTTTATGTATTAAATGATTCTTCCGAGGAAGAAGAAGCAGTTAGGTTATTTTATCCGGATGCAAAAAGAGTGACACTCATAAAAGGTATTAATGATGATTTATACAGCTCCTTATATTTTCCTGCAGTTAAAAGAGCTTATGAAGTAGACGGTGAAATTTCCGCATACGTTGTAAGCTGTGTCGGATATAACGGACCTGTTGAAGTATTGGCTGCAATCGATGATGATAAATTAATCGGAATAAAAATTTTAAGCCACGAGGAATCGCTTGATTATGCAGAGCATATAGAATATGATTACTTTTTGGACAGGTTTAAAAATCTGCCTATTAATAAATACTTAAACTTGGTTGTGCTGGATAAGGAAAATCCTGAAGATATTATCCAGGTTACGGGAGCCACAATAAGCTCTCAAGCTGTTGTGAATGCCGTTAATGCCGCAATCGGCTCTTATATGCTTTGGAATTACGATATTCAAATGGCAAAAGTTCCCGATGTAGTACCTCAGGAAATGTGGCAGAAGGATATAAACAGCTTTGCAATTAATTGGGAAGGCGGCTCTATTCGGATAGATACAGATGAAATCAAAGAATATGAACAGTTGGAAATGGATGTAACCTTAATAAATACAACCGGAACAGAAACAAAAATGCGTGTAAAAGGTCCTACTCTTCGCCATGTGCTTGAAAAAGAAGGTATTGATTTAAGTGAGTATGCCGGAATAGGGGTAACGGGAAGAGACGGGTACTACACTTTAATTGACAAGGAAAAACTGGCAGTAAACGATATAATACTTACCTGGCAAGTAAACAGAAAGAATATCAAAGATGAAGAAAAACCGATAAGAATTTCCGTTCCTTTAGAGCTTGGGCCTTACTGGGTAAAAATGGTTTCAAATATAGATTTATACAAGGAAATATCCCCCAAGGATATTGATAAAGTACATATGTTCAATCCATTGACTGAAGATATTGAGCCATATTATTATGAATACTACGGCTCTAAGGATAAATCCATAGAGGTCGGAAAAATATTAAGAAAATTTGATGTGGTTGATGAAAAGGGCTTTTTTACCATGGCTGCCACGGATGGTTTGGAAAAACATGAAACAATATCATTGGTAAGGCAAAGGTATTTTCTAAAGGTAGAAGGTGATAATGCTCCTATGAATATTGCACCGAATTTCAAGCTTGGAATGAATGTAAAGCATATGACTCACTTTTCTACTACAAAGGATGCCGTAATTTTTCCCGAAAAGATGATTGAAGTTGTAAGAACTAAATCAATTGAAGGCAATGATGGAATGCTTTTGGAAGATGTGCTTTTGACAGCCGGAATGAGATGGGATGAAGGCAACAAATTCACTGCCGTAAACAAGAATAAAAAAATAGATTTATCATTGGAAGAAATGTTGAATTGTTACTTAATCTATAAAGAAGGACAAGTAAGCTTATATAATGATAAAGAAATAATGACTGAACTTTCAAGGATCGAAAAAAAATGAAACTTAGTATAAGAAGCATTATACAAATTACCGCAACTCTTATTGTGATAATATCATGTTTGATTTACGGCATGTATATAAACGAAATAATTGAATTTAGAATTCTCTCCATAGCAGATTTGAATCCATACGGGGGATGGAGTGCTTTGAAATCTTTATTTACGGATTTATCTTACAGATGGAAGGGGTTTTCAAGGAGTATTTCTTTAACTTTAGGAATAGTTGCCGCTTCATTTTTAATGGGAAGATTTTTTTGCGGATATATTTGTCCTATCGGAGCAATGCAGGATTTTTTTAAATATATTGGACGCAAATTAAGGTTTAAGGAAGTAAGATTTTCTAATAAACCTGAAATTCTTAAATACATTTTTTTAATTGTTATAATGGTTTTAAGTATAGTCGGGATGGGAAATATAGTGTCCCCTCTTTCACCCTGGCTTGCATACTTAAATATATTTGCCGGATTAAAACTTCAAACAGGAGCGGTAATTTTGCTTTTTCTTATCTTTGTATCATTATTCGGGAGGAGAATATTCTGCAGGTATTTTTGTCCTTTGGGAGCTTTTCAAAGCCTCATATATGCAATAGGACCGCTGAAAATTAAAAAAGGAAGCTGCAATTGCTCCTATTGCCTGAAAAATTGTCCGGTATCAGAAGAGTTTAGAAGAACTGAAAATGAAATATCTCCTGAATGCATAAATTGTTTAAAATGTATTAATTCATGCATTAAAAACAAAGAAGGCTTTTCTATAACCTTTATGAATAAAAAAATAAACAGATTAACTTATATAGTAATATCTATCTTTATTATTGCAGGTTCATATATTTTACTTCCTTTGACGGTATCAAATTCTTCGGTACAGGCAATAACATCAATTACCGGTATAAATGACGGTACCTATGAAGGATTTGGATTTGGTTTTGGCGGATTAATAAATACGGAAGTAACCATTAACAATAATAAAATAACAGATATAAGAATTCTAAATCACAGTGAGACAGCAGGTTATTACGAAGAAGTATTCAGGGAATTAGCCTATGAAATCACCGAAACTCAAAATTTAAACCTTGATGCCATAAGCGGTGCTACATCAACCTGCAGGGGTTTCTTAAACTCCTTAAAGGATGCAGTAAACAAATCCTTAGCTGATTAGAGGTTATTATGCAAAAGAAGTTTATTATTTTGATTATATTAATTATAGTTTTATCGGGCTGCTCAAAAGAAAAGCCTTCCTTAAATTTAAATATTGACGGAAAGGTTGAATCAATAAATACCGAAATTATTTATACCCATAAGGAAGCTCTTGTATTTCCTGCAGTTGTAAGGAGCAGCGGTTCAAAACCTGTTGAGACGGAATATAAAGGAATTGAACTTATAAAGCTTTTTGATTCTTTAAACGTAGATATAACAAGTTACAGCAAAGTAACCTTCAATGCAAGTGACGGTTATAGAATAATTCTTAGCATGGAAGAAATTAAAGAGCCTTCAAATGTTTATTTGACTTTTGAGAGGGATGGAGAAATTCTTAAGTCAAAGAAGCAAGGAGGAAACGGACCCTTCCAGTTGGTTATCAGAAGAGACCCCTTCAGTCAACGCTGGATTAAGCATGTAAACGAAATAATATTAGAGTAGGTTTTTATGACAAATAAATTTTTGGAAAAATTTTCAGTTTATAATTTAATTATTATAGCAGTGGTATCGGCACTCGGAATTGCAACAAAACCAATTGTGGTGCCCTTGGTTCACATTATAACGGGACCCTTGTTTATTCCGGGAGGAGCAATAGCCGGCGGTTTCTATATGTTTTGGATAGTCTTGGGAGCCGGAATTGTCAAAAAATCAGGCACGGGTACCTTAATAGGCATTGTCCAAGGAATTTTGGTAATTGCAACGGGAACTATGGGAACTCACGGCATCATGAGCATTGTTTCTTACACTCTGCCCGGTATTGTTACAGATATAATATTTATGTTTTCAATAAATAAAAAATACAATATTCTCCACTATGTGTTTGGCTGTTTGGCGGCAAATGTTACGGGTACGCTTATTTCCAATATACTATTTTTCAGACTTCCCTTTGTAACGGTTATTTTAATCTTGTCTGCAGCAGCTTTGTCCGGAGCAACAGGCGGGCTTATAGCTTACGCCATTAACAGAAGTTTGGAAAAGATGAAAATATTAGAGGATTAGAAATGAAGCTGAAAAAAATATTGTCGGCTATTAATTATACAGAACATAGTCTTGGGATTAAACTATTTTTATTAATATTTTTGGTAATCTTGGTTGGATGCAGTGCTGATGTAAACTATAAAGAATCAACAGGCATAAATATATTCAACGAAAATAAAAATTTTTTCGTTGATTTTAAGTCTGAAAAAGAGATTTCAATAAACGAAATAACAAACGATAAATTTTCAGAAGCAGCGGTAATTTTAAATACAGGAGAAATTATTCAAGTGCCTGCCGAATTCTACATAAAAAATAATACAGTTACAGCTGATGGGGAAACAGTTGAAAATACAGTAGGAATTTATTTAACCGATAATTATCAAAGCATAACAAATGCATATTATGACATGAAAGAATATTTGGATAAAGGCGAAAAGGTTATGACGGTTCTTTTAGACGGCTTTTCCTACAATCAGTTTAAAAGGGCTAATGAAGAGAATACTCTTACTTTTTTGAGCAAATATTTCCAATATCCTGCCTTAAGTGTATACACTCCTGTTACAAATGCAGGATTTGCAGCAATCATTACGGGACAAGCCCCTGATGTAAACGGAGTTCATGACAGAAGTAATCGCCGGATGAAAGTAGACAGCATATTCAAATATGCTCTTGATAACAATAAAAGCTGTATTTTGCTTGAAGGAGATATAAAAATATTAAATACCGAAATTGAGCCTGAACTTCATACAGATATTAATAAAAACAGCGAGACCGATGATGAAATATACGAAAGTGCATTAATTTCCGTTAACGAAGACTATGATTTGATTTTTATTCATTTTCACGGCATTGATGACAGAGGCCACAGTTTTGGACCATATTCAAGAGAAGTGATGGATTATATAAAAACTATCGATAAATATATAAAAGACTTAAGTGAAGAGTGGGAGGGAGCAATAATACTTGTGCCCGACCACGGTATGCATGAAACTGCCGAAGGAGGAGGACATGGAATATGCCGTCAATCAGATATGGTTGTGCCTTATTTCATTAAAGAGCCATGAAAAAAAGAGCTTTAATAATTGTATTATTAGTAATCATATTGACAATTACATTAATAATATCTTTAAACTTAAACAAAGCCTCCATCGAAAAACAAAAACAAATATTATCTAATGCGCAGATTGTATTGAAATATAACGACAAAGAGAAAGTATTAACGAAGGAAGAAATAATTCTTTACGGTGAGGACTTTGAAGCTGTTCTTGACACATCGACTACTGAACCGTCAACGCATATATATAGGGGTGTTCAGCTGAAAGACTTGCTTAATAACCACAATATTGATTTACAGGACAAAATTATTATAATCAAGGCGGCCGACGGCTATTCTGTTGCTTATTCATCGGAAGAAGTTTCTATTGATAAAAATGTATATATTGCTTTTATGGAAGACGGGAGATATCTTGGCAGCAGGGACTCGGGAGGAAGAGGTCCTTATGAATCCATAGTAGTTTCGGATTTTTTCAGCAACAGAAGATGCAAGTGGATTACTGAAATCGAGGTTAAATGATGAATGCAGTTGAAGTTAAAAATTTATGCTTTAAATATGACAACCGGAAAGAATATATTTTTAAGGATGTAAATTTCAATGTAAGAACAGGTGAAACAATTGCAATAACAGGACGAAGCGGAAGTGGCAAAACCACCTTGTGCCATTGTATCTGCGGGCTTGTGCCGAGATTATACAAGGGGGAATTAACCGGAGAGGTCTTGATTTTCGGTGAAAATATAAAAAATTTAAGTATCGCGGAAGTAGTGACAAAGATAGGAATAATATTTCAAAATCCTTCAACACAGCTATTTTCTCCTACGATTGAAGATGAACTTGCATTTGGTCCCGAAAATCTATGTGTTGAAAGAGAAAAAATAAGCTCTAGGATTGATGAAATATTAAGAATTATAAAAATGGAAAAATACAGATATGACAATCCGAACAATTTATCGGGAGGTCAGCAGCAGCTAATTGCAATTGCATCTGTACTAATGCTTAAACCTTCAATTCTCATATGCGATGAAATTATGTCATGGATTGACGATGAGGGAAGAAAAATAATCAAAGATCTTTTACTGAAGTTAAAAAAAGAAGGAAAAACAATAATTCTGGTTGACCATGACAATGATAATCTAAATATAGCCGATAGGATTATACATATAGGAGAATAATGAACAATAAAATTGAAATCAACAATATTTCATATGAATATCCGAGAGGAAGAAAGGTATTTATAAATTTCTCTCTCGAATTAAATAAAGGGGAAACAACTGTTATAACGGGGAAAAACGGTTGTGGAAAAACAACCTTGGCTAAGTTAATTATGGGAATATTAAAACCTTCATTCGGGGAAATAAAACTATTCGGTCAAAGCACAAAAGATATGTCCCTTGGAGCCATAGGTGAAATTATAGGCTATGTTTTCCAGAGTCCCGAAAGGCAGCTTTTTGGCACTACCGTATTGGAAGAATTGACATTTCCTTTGTTGTTTAAAGGATACAACAGGGAAGAAACTATGGATAGGGCTGAAAAAATGCTGGAAATTTTTGATTTGAAAAAAGTTAGAAATTCATACCCCTATTTTTTAAGTTACGGAGAAAAAAGATGTTTAGCAATTGCTTCCGTATTGATGGTTGGTCCTGAATATCTTATTTTGGATGAGCCTACGGCTTCTCTTGATAAAGAAAGAATAGAGGCATTATCGCAAGCTCTTGAAAATCTAAAAAAAAGGAATATCGGGATGCTTATAATAAGCCATAACAAGGATTTTATCGAAAGGCATAAAGACAGAATTATTAATCTTGAAGGGGGAAGTTATGAATAATATAGACCCCCGGACAAAATTAATACAAGTTTTAATTCTATCAACCCTTGCATTAATTTATAATGAAATAACACTTTTATCAATCATACTTATTGCCGCAATTATGATTGCACTTATTAACAATGTAAATTTTATATCAGTAATCATAAGACTTAATAAGTTATTAAAAATAATATTCTTGATTGCGTTAATTCAGAGTTTATTGACAAATATGGGAAATCCTATTTTTAAAATGGGTAATTTTACGCTTTTTACCGATTACGGAATTTTAAAATCATTTGAATTTATTTTGCGCATGGGAATAATCATAGTTTCTGCTGCAATAATAACAACATCATCAAGCAGGGAAATAATACAGGGACTTATTCAGTGGAATTGTCCTTATGAAATAGCATTCATGGTTTCTGTCGCAGTAAGGTTTTTACCTATTTTCAAAGAAGAAATGACAGATATAATAACGGCAATACAACTAAGAGGAATTGATTTGAAGAAGGTTAAACTTAGTAAGAAATTTCAAGTTTACAAATATATACTTACTCCAATAACCGTTAATTCGATTATGAAGGCAAAGGAATTGGCTGCAGCAATGGAGATGAGAGGTTTTAGAGCTTACTCCGAAAGAACAAGCTATTTGGTTTTAAAAATGCAGAAATTTGATTATATTCTATTAGGGCTGAGCATTTCAGCAGCATTATTGTTTATTATTATAACGAGAGGTGCATTATGAAAGTTTTTTCAGTAATCGGACTGACAAAATCCGGCAAGACTACTACCATAGAAAATATAATAAAGGAACTTAGGAAACGTAATTACACTGTCGGGAGTGTAAAAGAAATACATTTTGAGAAATTTAAAATGGATGTTGACGGGACTAACACTCACAGGCATAAAATGGCAGGCTCTCAATTGGTTACGGCAAGAGGCGCCTATGAAACAGACGTTTTGTTTCAAAGAAAACTAAGTATGAATGAAATTCTTTGTTTTTACAATCATGATTTTGTTATCTTGGAAGGAGTAAGGGATACATGTGCTCCCAAAATAGTAACAGCCCATGATGTGGAAGGAATAATAGAAAGGCTTGATGAAACAACATTTGCAATATCAGGACAAATATCCAACAGTTTAACGGAATATGAAGGTATACCCGTAATAAATTCGTTAACGGAAATTGAAAAGCTGGTAGATTTAATTGAAAAAAAAGTATTTGACAGACTTCCGGACATGAAGGATGAATGCTGTAAAAAATGCGGATATACATGCACTCAATTATGCTCAAAGATTTTAAAATGCGAGGCGGAAAGGAGGGATTGCGTTTTGGCTGAAAACAGTGTAACCCTTAAAATTAACGGACAGGAAATTGCTATGAATCCGTTTGTTCAGAATATTTTGAAAAATACAGTGGAAGCAATTGCAAAGGAGCTATACGGTTATACGGAAAGCGGAGATATCGAAGTATGCATAAAGAGATAAAACTAAGAAGCAAAAGAAATAATGTATTTCGAATAGTGGAAGATGAAGGAACATATATTCTGAAAAAATTTGAGAACCACGAAAATTACATAAGGGAAAAAGAAGTGCTAAGTATTTTAAAAAAAGCAGGAGTTAATGTTCCTTCAATAATTAAAGCAGAAGAGAACTATCTATACCTTGAAGATTTGGGAGAAGTTAATTTTCTTGAATGGTATGAGGAACAAGAAAAAAATAATGCTTTGAACATAAGCATGGTTTACGAGCTTTGCAGTTGGTTTAAAGATTTTTATTCTGCAGTTTTTGAGTTCTACAAAAAACAATTTATATTATATGATGTAAATTTTAAAAATTTTATTATTTGCGATAATAAAGTTTATGGAATTGATTTTGAACAGGTAAAGCCGGGTCATATAGAAGAAGATGCAGGCAGATTATCAGCTTTTGCATTGACTTACAACCCTTCTATGACAGAATGGAAAATGGATTTTAGGAATATTTTAATTAACATTTTATCTAATGAATTAAATATTGAAAAAGAAAAAATTATTTCGGAAGAAAACAAGGAATTGGCAGCCATTAAAAAAAGAAGAGGTGCTTTTTCTTGAGGTGACTATGAAAAGCCTATCAATTTTAATAATAATTTTAATAATTTCTATTGTCGGATGCTCATCGGATAAAGAAATAATTGAAGATATAAATGAAGAAGTATTAGAAATCAGCAAAGATGGTATATCGGAAGATGAACAAACAATTGAATACTCTGAAGAAATTCATGAAGAAAATCAACAAATACCTGAAGAAGAAGAGCCTTTGCCTGAATTATCTGCAAAAGAGCCCTTATACGATGAAGAATCCGAAAATGATATGACTTCTGCACCTGCCGATGAGCCATTAGCGGAGTTGGAACAG